>Ga0208813_1001477_pt1 | contig 12417 bp, 16 predicted proteins | sample MalvireepMed_904_FD_184250 | JGI IMG/M metagenome (GOLD analysis project Ga0208813, IMG submission 184250) | Marine viral communities from the Global Malaspina Expedition - Malaspina viral metaG DeepMed_904 (SPAdes) (version 2) | ecosystem: Environmental > Aquatic > Marine > Oceanic | place... | reverse complement strand
TAACCCATTATTTGGCCCCGATACAGATTGGTCTGGTTTGCCCATTGAGGGGATGCCTAGAGACACAACCACAACCACAACCAAAACCCCCGGCTCGGCTGGTACTTTCAGCCCATATGGTGATTACGGAAGACAAAGAGGTGTGGCAGGTGCTTTAACGGCTGCTGGCATGGGAGATAAAATGTTAGACCCGGAATTTGAAAAATATATGAAATATCTTCCGACATTTGATATGGGCTATGAGCAGAAAATTGCAGATTACCGGACAGGGGCACAGGGTTCATTGTTTGGAATGACAGCACCAATGGGCGCTGGCGAAACAACATTCTCTGGGTCTGGAGCGGTAAAAAAAGCAAGAGAAACGGGCCGTAAACAAACAACAGATATATATGGAAGACAAGAACGTGGTGTAGGTGAGGAATATATCAAGGATGTCTTAGCCGGTTTAACCGCAGCTGAGACTGCAAGGGAATCGGCATTTGAAGCCCCGTCTGGTGATAATCCAAACCCGACCTCACCACCAATAAGCGCAGGCGAAGGGCAAGAACCGGGTTTAACTGCTGTTAGCGATGGGTATAACTGGGAATGGAATGGGTATAGCTGGGAAAACAGGGGCCCCGTTAGTGGTTAAAAACAATGAGAAACAAAGGTAAGATATAATGGCTAATGGCAATCAAGGGTCGGATTTTAATCAATTTTTAAGCACACTAGTGTCCGCATCTCAAGCAAACGAGCGTTTAAAGGTTCAAAAAGATGCGCTTGCGTTACAAGAAATGTCAACAATGAGTCAAAGTGAATATAGAGACTATCTTATAGAGAGTAGCAAAGCCGATGCGCGCAGGAAAGATTTTCAACTTGAAGCGACTGCTTTAGCTCCCTATCCAGAGTTGCAAAAAGACTGGTTAAAAAATAGACTCTTTCCAAACGACCCTGAAACCCGTGCAAGACTTGACGCTACATTTGCAGCGCGGAGAGATATAGACGATAGAATATTTGCAGCGAATGCCTATGAACCCATAACTCGAATAGACGAGTGGAGGAAAATCCTATTAGATAAAAACATAACTAAAGAACAGGTGGGTTACATAACCGCTGGGATAGCAACCGCTAGAGAAGAGGGTTCTGTCTCACCAACAGAGATGAAACAGCAACCATCTTACCTTTACCTTTTAGGTGCTCAAGATAAACTCAAAACAATTTCTGAGGTCGGGCGAAGAAGAGACCCTAAAAACCCTCTCAAATTCACTGAAACAATAGAACAGTTTGAAGGCAGAAAATCAAAAGCCGTTGATGATATTGTTGCATGGGAAAAAGTGGTTACTGGAGAAGAAAGAGCTTCTCGTGCCCCCTATCAAGATTTTATTCCTCCAAAAGAAATAGTGTATGATGTAGATGAGATGGAAAAGATTCCCGAAACAGAAGTAGACGAGGTGTTAAGTGCCCTAGGTGCTACAGTTGTAGAAACTAACGTATTACCTCCAGAGTTTACCCCGACGCTTACGCCTACGCCTACACCTACCCCTACTCCTACTCCAACACCGACTCCTACACCTACACCTATAATAGATGAAACACCTATAATAGATGAAAGTAAGGCCCCTTCTGTTTACACTGGTCAAGATGAGCAACAAAAACAAGATGTTGATTTTTATTATGAGTTATTAAAAGATGGTAAGATATCAAAAAAGAGATTTTGGGAAGCCATGCAGAAAAGGGGTGTTAATAGTCAGTCTATAGACGTTGGAATGATGTATAAGGTAAAAGGGAAAGTATCTAAAAAGGAACTGTCTGTTCGGGATGAGACAAATATCAGTCGCTCGCTGAGGAGAATAGAAAAGATTAATGAGATGAAATACACGCAGGAAGAGAAACAGAAGAGAATTGATAAGATAAAAGAACAGATTCTAGCGATAGACCCTAATTATAAATTTAAAAATTAATCTTTAAAATGCCTACCCCGCAAGAAGCAAGAGCTCAAGAAAGAAGAGCTCAAATGATGTCAATGTATGACCAACTTCCCGGCGGTCAGACAGAAAAAGAACGTAGATTATATGGGTTTATCCCCGGAGAGTGGCTACCCAATTGGGTTAAGCAAGGCTACAATCAAAGTATAGAAGGATTAGCCCGTCAGGTAATGAGCGGAGAGCCGGTATTTAAAGTTCCCGGGACATATGACCCTAACACAGCAGAAGATATATTAGCAACTATTATGAGCTTTGCTACACCCATTGACGCTGCTACATTACTCATAGGAGGCGGGATTGGTGGGGCAGCTGTAAAGGGTGTTGCTGTCAAAGGCTTAACCAAAGAATTTGCTAAAAGAAGGGGGATTGCTGAGCTTGCTAAAAGAAGAGCGATTGCCGCAGGAATGGAAAAGACAGCCGCGGTTAGGTTAGTAAGACAAGCCGAGGCTAAAATACTAAATCAAACCAGAGCTAGGGCGGTAACTGGAGCTACTGGTCTTGGTTTTTATTCAGGGTTACAGTCTGCATTAGGACAAAAAGTAACGCTTGGTGATATAGACGCTGTGAGGACTTTAAAAGATGCAGCTAAAGGAGCGACTTTGGGCGCTCTGACTGCCGGAGCTGGTCGTATGACTCAAAAAGCAGCAACCGCAAGGAAGTTTGGAAAACCTGCCTCTTTGTTAGCTGAAAAAGGGGTGGAGACTGGTGTGTTTGGTACTGTAAGTCCAGCCCTTGAGGGAGAGCTCCCGTCTCTTGATTCTTATATACACGCAGCTGGTGTGATAGGTGGCTTAACTATAAAAAGCGCTGCTGTTAAAAAGGCCATTAAAGTCCCAAAGGGAATGTTAGAAGAATCTTTAGCGCGAAAAGCATTTGAAAAAAGCGCAGAGGCCCAGTCAAAAGTAGAGGCTCAGGAAAGAAGGGGGCAGGAGGAATGGTCTAAGGGTAAACAGCGTGTAAAAATTGTTACAGATTGGACAGGGAAGGAAAGAGCTGAAACGCATCTGGTATTAGAAGATGTAAATACTGGTAAAACATTACCGAGTATTCCTAAGAAAAAATTCTTTCAAGAGTTTACACGAACTAAGGATAATTTTGGGAAAAATGTTAATGCCCAGATTATTGGAAGGATTAGGGGATTAGCAAAAAAGATAGGCTTAGATGAGATTGGTATAAAAGAAGCGGTTGACCGAGCTTCAAAATCAGAAGACCCTCTTCCTTTAAGAAAGAAAGCTGATGGAGGGTATCATACTAACCTTGATAAGATTCGTCAAAGAGGAAAGTATGAAGTCTTAATGGAGATGGAAGCGCTCGGAAGAACTAAAGAAATTTTAGATGGTTGGCGCGAAGCAGGCATTAAGGTTCCAGATGTGTCGTCAGAATCACTTCTTAAAAGAGCATTGCCTCCTGAGATATATGACAGCTTACGAGGAAAAGCATTAAAAGTTAAAAAGACTATCGGGCCTTCAATTTACTTAATGACCGACCCAATTGCTCAAAAAGGCGTTAAGCTTATGGGAGACATGAACTCAAGGAACGCTTTGATGTTTTCACGGATAGGGAGAAAGCTAAATAATGCAGTTTATATAGATAAAGATGGTGTCTCGCACGTCTTTGGTAAGTTATCTGGGAGGTTTAACAAAAAGAAAAAACTACAATTAAGGAAAGAAATATCAAATGACATGGAGGGTAAGGATAGTTTAGGCGAACCTTTAAAGGGAGCGGCTTTAGCTTCTGCAAGGAAAAGAACTGCTGACCTTAGATACGTGACTAAGTTAATATACCGCACCGGCAGGAAGGCCGGGTTAGACCTTGCTCCATTCTTAGATAATTATTTTCCAAGGGTTATTAAATCTGACATAATTAAAATTTTATATAAAGATATTGAGACTATTGGAGATTTAGACGCTCGGGTATTAAGCTCTGAACTTGTAAAAAGGCCGGGTTTTGAAAAAACCTTGGAAGCCTATATGGGTGGGGAAAAGATATCTCAAGAAACCAAAGATGCCCTCTATTCTATCCAAGCTCAAATGCAAAAGAATAGAAAAAGGGGAACCGGGAATGTTTCTTTATCTGAAGCTTTTGAATCTTTTAGAAATACAGTTTTAAGAGAGAAGGTTGTCTTAAATAAAAACTTAGAGAAAGAACGTACTAAATTTGAATTACCTTTAAACTTCTACGAAAGAGATTCTGGTGCTGTCTTAACTAATTATCTTGCTCAAGCTACTAAACGTATTGCTTATGCTCAGGTCGTTGGTAAAGACGGAAAGGGTATGTACACTTTATTAAAAGCGCTTGATGGTAAAAAATTACACACACAAGCAGAAATGCTACGGAAAGCATTTGATACATACACCGGACTAATTGAAACAGACCCAAAATATAATTGGAATTTTAAAGCAAAAAACTATTTAAATGAGTTTGTTAATTTTCAAGTAGCCACTAAGATAGGTTTAGGTTTTGCTGTAATACCCAATGTGACTCAGACATTGGTATCTACCGCTTTAAAGCTTGGATATGCACCTGTAATGAAAGGTACATTTAAATATTTAACAGATAAACAATTCAGGAAAGACGTAAAGGAATATACTGGGGCTGGTGCTTTAGAAATATACAGCCTTATTATTGGATATCAAAGTGGGCAGACTTCTACAATGTCTAAATTCGCAGAGTTCACTACTAAAACATTTGGATTCCAAGGTATTAACAGGGTTAATAAAATTGTGTCTGCTTATTCAGCATTAGAAGCTGCAAAGGGATGGAAGGCACTCTCTACCGCTAAACCAAAAACTTTACGTCAAGCTAAAAAAAGAGACATGGCTATAAGAAATTTAAGGGAGATGGGTGTTAAAGATTTAAACATGAAAATGACACCAAAGACTATGGCTCGTGTTATGTATGAGTTTTCAAGGGATTCTCAGTTACAAAAAAATGTATTCTTAGAACCCTCGTTTGCCGCTAACCCAAAGATGCAACCCTTCTTATTATTTAAACGCTTTGGATATAGACAAGCTGAGATGATATTACGCTGGGCTAATCAAGCTTTAAAAGATAGAGACCTTTCTTTTTTCTTGCGCTTGGGGGCCGCTGGCTTTGCCGGAGGTATGTTTGTTAATTGGGCTAAGGCTACATTGTCCAAGGAATTAGCGGGTGAAGATATATATGATGATAATTATAAATTAAATGTAGATGGTACAGCTTATACCGTTAAAGATTTTTTCCAAGGATTAATGTCTGTCGGTGCTTTTGGAATGGTAACAGATATTATAGCTTCCGAAAGTGCTTGGAGAAGTGCAGAGTTTGCATTGACACCGGTAATAGCACAAGATGCTTATAAATTATATAACGCGACTATAAGAATAGCGGGAAATACATGGGAATTGGGCCCTAGTTGGCTTGCCGCAAGACACGCAGCAAAATATGTTGCTCCTATTCTTGGAACGGGTGTCAAAAGATTAGCAAGAAGAGCCGAAACCCCAAAACAAAGAGCGGACAGAAGAAGAACTGTACTTACAGTCACTAAGAAAAAGATATTTGACCTTATGATATCAACGTCTGTTGGGAGAGAAGAAGACAATGATAAAATGATAAGCAGAATTATAAGAGAGTGGAATAATGAGTTTATTGAGAGACCCTTTACAGCTGACGATTTGAGCCCAGAAGAAATTAATAAATACTTAATGCGTAAATGGACTAGGAGGTCAAGAGAAATGATTGACCCCGCTACCCAACCAAAAAAAGTAAAATCTGATAATCCCCTTTATTCTCGTTGGCGTTAATAACTTTTCTTATATCTCTTAGTCCCTACTACTTTATAATCTAACGTCTTCGGATTCAACGCCTCATATTCCGCTTTCTTAAACTTCCGATGTTTTGTCTGTTCCTGCTTGCTCATTTCCAGCCAGCACTTTGGAAGCGGTGAAACCCTTGTGTCATATCCGGTAGCCGCCCCACAAAATAATACTGGCTCATCAGTTCGCCCATTTGTCATTGGATTCCAGCTGGATTTACTGCACATAGCGCAGATTCTTTCTATTTTAGGACAATATTTGAACATTGGCTCCACATTACTGTTTTAACTACAATCCTCTAAAAAAAGTGCCCCTAATTGCCCGCATACGGGCGTTTCTCAAGTTTTTCGATATAAGGTATGGCTGGGTGAGTAGCGAGGGAAACACCCCCGCTACGACCCTATTTAACGTGGTACTTAGAAAGCCGGTTTAGACGACCCTTTATTACCATATTTATCAGACGGTTTCTTAAAACTCATGTAGTAATACTCTTTTCCACTGCTTTTTGCTGTGCGTTTCCACATTGCAAACTCCATGAGTTCATCGCCCACTTTGCCTTTACCGGTAAAGTCGGGTTGATTTTCCGCTGACTTACTATCGTTCTCAAATACCGTAGCGGTATTCTCTTTGTGTTCAAATGCCATTATTGGCTCCTTTGTTTGTTAAGTCTTTAGCGGGTCGATTGTAAACCTAATTAAACATACTAACAATTCCATGGTTAATTAAATTTTTGGCGCCAACCAATCATCACACCCGCTAAATGGTATCTTTGATTAATGCAAGCAGTAAACAATATTGTTCATAGGGTACCACAATATATGGTTCACCCCTATCTTCCCTTATCACCACACCGCTTTCATCCTTTTCAGGCTTCAGCCATTTGGCAATAACCTTTCTCCGCTTACATCCATAGAACTTATCTTCAATTTCTATGTCGCCCTTTTCATGTTGGGCCCCACCGCGGTCACGGTTGAATGCTGTTAAGTTGTGGTCTTTGGCAATGCGGACGGCTTGGCGCTGAAGTTCAGCTCCCCTTTGACGGTTCCGTCTCCCTCGCCTCTGATTCTCTTTTTTCTGCTTCATTCTGTAAATGGTTTGTAAATTTTTTAATGTCCTTTTTAAATAGGATGTAGTTTTCCAGTAATGTCCTGACCGTTTGCAGTCCTGTTCTTATTTCATAAGTCATTTGAAACAGGTAATTCAATTGCTTTTCAATATCACGGTTGGTGAGCTTGTCTCTTTTCTTCTTCAATGTAATACCATCTTTGTTTTGTGTCCAAGTTTCATGCAGTTCGGACAAGTCTTATGTAGTTGTTTGCTATCGGAGTAATGTTTGCCATCACAGTTTGGACAGACATATAAGTATTCTACTATATCCTTACCATCTTCACCATCTATCTTAGCATTATAAACAATGTCTTCTTCGTCCGGTTCTTTGCCAAAGATGTTCTCCGGTTTTAACAGGTCTGCTATTGGAAGAAGGATAAGACTAGACTTATTATTGTCACCGCCTTTGATATCCCGCTTGGGGTCATTGACATACTTTCGGCACATATGTTTTAAGATGGCGGTCTTGATAAATATAGCAGCATTTTCATTCTGGTCAGCGTCAACCAATACATACGCTACATACTCTGCTTCTGTTGAAGCAATACCGCTTGGGTCTCCATTGTACGCATATTCAACGGCTATGTTGCCGGTCTGATGCCCTTTATAATCCTTTTTAAATTCAACGGTCTTTAGCATCTCCGCCCATTTGTTCTCTGCCAGTTTGCCTTCCATTAAATTAACGTCAAATCGTTTATCGGCACCACCGGCTTTCCTTACCTGCTTGGTAATCTCTTTAAGCTGTCCTTCTGATAATACTAAATTAATGTGTTTCAATATCGGGCACCTGTGGATGAGTGCTAATAGCTTCCGATGAACCCGAACCTTGCTTTTGATATGTTTTCAATTCCACTTTAAACCCCAATCTCTCTGCCTTACGGCACACCCATTCAACAAAATCACGCACATCTTCATCTGATATATCGTCTTCCGGGTGAATGAATAATTGGTTCCAATGTTTCAAAATGGTGCTTCTGCAATGACACTTTTCAGTCGTGCAACCGGGTAGCTTATTTGGTTGCCCGCTTCATTGATGAAAGTTTTGTGGCTAACTTCAATGACGACATGAAAACTATCAATATCATTTGCTTCGAGGTACGGCAAACTTATTATCCCATTATTCTCTTTTTTTAATCCAAGTATCTCACAGAATTTAGCAAATCCCCAATTTCTATTCGACTTAAATTCGTATCCGTCACGTTCTTTGTATCGGAATACTCCATTGTCTCTTACTTGGGTGTCTGCATCCTTGAGTTCCAGACGGTAAATCGGCTTGAATATATCAGCAATGCAATTCCCACACTTGACATTCTTAGTGATGTCGAGACCAACAATGCGAGCATTGTATACGCCTTTGGGAATCTGCGTTCCTGATGATGATTCACCGGGTATGTAATAAGCATTATCTGACATTGATACAGATTATTTGTATCCCTGCTTGATTACATATATCTTGTCAAGAGAACTCTGGAGATTATCCATTGTAATCTTACCACTATCGAGTGCACTTAATACCTTTTTAAGGTCATCTTCTTTTAGACCTTCGGCATCAATGTGAACCATTCCTTTAATGAAAGCCTTAGAGCCTTCTGTTGCAGTAGTGATAATGTCCTGACACGCTTCTTTAGACAGTAGTTCGTCCGAGCGTTCAGGTTCCTTTTTCTTCTTGGTTGGTTTCGTGGATGTCATTGTCTTTTTTAAACCGACTGCGCTATCCATAACAAAATCCACGAAGGCTTCTATCCGACCCATTTCTGAGTTCTTCAATTCGCCACCCTTCTTGTAAAGTTCTAACGCAAAGCCATACCTGACCTTGCCTCTGTTGACCTTATCCCAGTCCACATTTCCGTTATTTTCCATACTGTTATCCTCTATCACTTATTGTATTCCTTTAAGTCCACCACCGCAAGGCTCGAAAAAAGAGCAATATTTCTTATTACACTCCCAGTCCTCAACAGGAGCGAGACCCTTTTGTACGGGGGGTAGACCTTCTTTAAATAGTTCCTGCACCTTTAACCAATAGCGTTCAGCCATGTCAATATAAGTGCGCGGAACTCTTAATTCTTTAACTCTGGAATTGTTTTTATTATAAAATAATAGCGACATCTTCCTTAACGAAACACCCTCTTCCCTAAAATACAGACCATATGTACCTAACTGTATTGCGTAGTTTTGTGGGGGCTCCTTACTGCCGTATTTACCAAAGATAGATTGCCACTTATAATCATTACAGGTCTTGATATCGTACAAGGCGCCGTCCTTTAAGACCATAGCATCAATGAAACTTCTAACATTTAACCTTGGGATTTTAATTTCTTTTTCAATATAGACCTCTACATTATTCTCATCGGCGTATAGCTGAAGAGCATCCTGCATATCGGTATGTACCAAATCACCTAACCGAAACAATCTCATTGTATTTGAGTCTTTCTCGGATGCAGGGAGTTTCTCTATCTGAGAGTAGTAGTGCTTTCTAATACACATACCGGCTCCAGACGCATGATACCAACTATCGTTGTCTTCATATCGAGCCTCAAAGTTTTTATCTCTCAGGGTTAGGATGTGTTCATCGTATATTTTAAAGAGGTCAATCATCTTCGTCATCTACAATCGTTGGCAATACATCCGATATCTTTCTGGATATCAGACGCTTTATGCCTTGCTTCTTTGCCCGCTGAACCATGTCATTTACCAATGACAAAGCCCAATTATCAATGTTGTTTAAGGCCAGTATGTTGACCTGCACACCTTCATAGTTAAACAACCTTTTGACTGCTGTCTTATTTAATACCATTATATCTCTCCGAATTAGTTGCCAGAACTTAATGCCGTTTCTAAGCATATTCAATCATTAATTCGCTCTGATTCATCATCAGACCATATATCCATCGCATCAAGTTCAGACCTTATCAAGTCTGACACAATACTCATAGCCTTATAGATTCCAACCATATACATTGTGTTCTGGGAGTAATCGTCATTTTGATTATTCCTTGAGAACCCCCGATTCTTTTCGCGGGTAATACTAATCTCATCCCGCAGTTTCTCTAAAACTTGCTCCAGTTCCGCTAACACTTTCTACCTCTTCTTTCTTGTTCAAATTATCTTTCCAACTAATAGACCCAATAGCAACCCGAAAATAAAATCGCGGTGCTTCTTGGCTTCGTAAATCAATGTTATTAAAAAATCCATTGTCACTTGTTTTAACTCACTCATTATTATTCCACTCCTCGTTATCAATATTTCTACGAATTGCATCATACGAACCATAGCCATCATAGAATCCATCTATGTAATCAAGGGTATGTCCAGACTTTGATACACTACTCTTTCCACAACCACCTACTGGAGCGTATGGGTTTTTTTCTCTCGTACAGTAACACCCACCGGAATCCCGATGTTTGTTGATGTCTAACCCACACAATGAACACCTATTGATTTTCACGGACAATCGCTCCACTACCTTTCTCCTTCTTTTCTTTATAAATTGCACCCAATAGTAACAGGTAGTTACGAGCATCAGTTATCCGGCCTTCAATAGGCTCATCTGATGCCTCCACTCCATCCAGTTCATAGTTCCTTATGGAATCCATGTGCTTTAAGAGATAGACCAACGCCACAAAGGACGGAGAACATTTAAGTCTTTCGGCGATTGACTTAAAGTTTTTAAGCTTATCCTCGTCACTCACCGTATATTCCTTACCTTTGTCTAACATTAGCTTCATCTCTTTAAGATGTTGCTCATCAGCCCACTCAAAAAAGTCTTTTACTTTCATATTGCATACCCATTTAATATAGAAAACAGGCCCTGAATTTCTGAATCTTTCATTCTGTCCAATAACTTTCTATCTAATTTTAATTTCATTAATACTTTTATCATCGTTTCTCTGTCGCTTTTATCCATTGTTACTCCTATATAAGATTAATTTAGTCGCATATAAGTGGGGAGACGGAAAAAACCAACCGCCTCCCCGAGAAGGGACATCCGAAGGTAGAAAGGACGGGGTAATGAAGAACCCCAAACGCCTCCGTCGTCCCATTAATCATACTCGCTTCCCTTTAAACAGATTAAACATACCATCCATTGCGTAGTCAAAGATATTTATTCTCTTCCTATTGTCTCGCTTCTGTCCCGCCCTGTATCCACGCATATAGATTGTATGTTCCGTTGGGTTCTCTTTTCTTTTACGTCCTCTTTTAGGCATCTATTCTCTCCTCTTCTGTTACAATTACATCATAAACATCTTCCGGTAGCACTTCGTATCCGTCGCACTTGGGATTTTCACATCCCAATCCAAGTTCCGTAGAACCGTCGCCGGTATAACTTGAGGCATAACCCCACCACCACATCCGCTCATCACACTTGGGGCAATGTACTCTTGACTTTTCACCGTCCATTAGGCTAAATCCCCACCAGTTTCCTTTTTACCGAACATATTTTCTCCCGCTTTTCTTGGAAACATCTGTCCGTTCAACCTTCTCTCTTCTTTGAAGTGGTTATACACATTCTCAATTAACCCGACGAGCGCGGAAACCTCTTTGGTTTTCAATCCGTTCAAGTTCCAATGCTGAACCTCGCGCAGAAATTTCGTTGCCTTTTGCCGGTACAAAAGAAAATGAGATTCTGTGTCTCGAGTTCTATTGCCTTGATTGATGAAGTCGAGGAAAACCTGTTTACCTAAAAGACGCTTTTCGTCCGGCGAGTGGTTGTTTTCGGCTTCAATGACTCTTAGGTCATGCTTTATAGCCCGAGGAGCGTTGGCACCTATATGCCTTTTGGATTCAAGATAAGCATCGGTTATACCCCTGCGTAAATCCACATCCTTGGTTGCCTGCTCTATCTCAGAAGGTGTATATCCACCAACCTCATAGGCCAAAACACTTTTCTTCATGTCAGCATCCGCTCTATTAATGGCTTCAACATTTTTAAAGTACGTTGCCGAAAGCCCGGTTAAAGAACAAAGCGAATTAATAAAGTCAACCTCATTGTATTCACCGTGTTCTTTACGATATTCATCCCTGTACCGAACGACAGCCTTCGACATCTCCGTTACAGTTACGTTTAGCCTCTTGGTGTTAGATGCAAACTGAATCTCTAACATCTCAAGCATAGTTAAATCAGTACGCACCATCGCATCAATGGTTTTATGTCCGAGACTCACCGCACTTAGCCACCGACGTTCACCATCTAATATCCACCACTTTCTATTGTCGTGTTTTGATGCCATGTCGCCGAGTATCAACTCATTGTTATCCGTTTTAACAAACGGGGAAACAATAATGGGGTAATACATACCCTTATCCCTGATATCCTCGGTAAGCGACAGTAATGCCTTCTCGTTGTTAGCCCAATCCTGACGTGGTTGCGCTGTATCTTGAACCACATCCTTTACGTTAATCTTAACTACTATTCTTTCTTCTTTTTTCATCTTCATTTCCTCTCCATTTAGTTAATGAGAATACCATAGTCCAATGATATTCTACAATCCAATCAATCAGCAACCCTATACTGGACTTCACTGGGTTACCTTGCCAATATACGAATTGGCATATTT
>Ga0208813_1001473_pt1 | contig 12440 bp, 32 predicted proteins | sample MalvireepMed_904_FD_184250 | JGI IMG/M metagenome (GOLD analysis project Ga0208813, IMG submission 184250) | Marine viral communities from the Global Malaspina Expedition - Malaspina viral metaG DeepMed_904 (SPAdes) (version 2) | ecosystem: Environmental > Aquatic > Marine > Oceanic | place... | reverse complement strand
TGTTCGTCTAAAGAAACATTTATTATTTTATCCATAGAGCCACCCTAAAGATAGGATTTAAGGAAGTCAATATAAAAATATAATTATTTTATATTAATATGTATTGACTTGTAGGATATTATTATACTTATTAGATATTAATTAACTAATAGGAGTTATTATGGAAATAAATATAGATAAAGAATTAAAAGACAATGAAAGATACCAAGAATTAATTGGTGGGCTTAATTCTTTAAATGAAGAAATTGCTAAATTAACACATTTAAGAGATGAAACAGATAGGGAAAGATTACTAATTGAAAAAAACGAAGAAAGTAAAAAAAGACAAATAATATGAAAGAGTTTTATATTGTTTTCTTTAGTGGGTTAATAACTGGCTGGTTTATTCTGGCCAGTTTATTGGCTCTTTTAATGTTTATTTAATGGGAGTTAAAAAAATGAAAAGTAATAACAATAATTTATTGAATTATTTTATCTGTGATAATAAGGACCTGTCAAAAAACTATGTAAAGAAGTCTGAAAAGTTCTTAAAATCAATAACAGACAAGCAAAACAAAGAAAAACTAATATATCCTACAGACTTTGAAGTAATAAACAATGAATTAAGAATAAAAGAAAAAGGGAGTTAATAGAGTTATGATATTTAGTTTAAATGGTGGCCATAAATTTGACCACTTAAATGATTTCATTAATCAAATGAATAAGCTGGGTTTTAAAAGAATTGGAATTAATATAAATCCAGCCCATAGAGCAGAACTTCAAAACCTGCCTAAATTTTCTGGTTTATCTGGTCCTATGTATGATGGACCTAATAAAATTAGATATGAAACATGGGAAGTTTACCAAGCATTGTCAATTTAAAGGGTTTTTTCATAAACTCCTACGAATAAGGGCCTTTTTAGGCCCTTTTTTATTTTTTTTAAAAATAATTCTTTTTTTATTTGACTATAATTATTTCATAGTTTAAGAATAGTATAATAATTTTATACAAAAGGAGTATTAAAATGGGATATACGAATTACTGGACTTACAAAAAACCATTTACAAATAATGAATGGGATTTAGTAAAAAAAGAATATGAATACATAAAAGAAATATTAGGATCAATAGTTATTGACCAAACTGAAAAAAATAATGAGATTTTTTTTAATGGCAACCCTACTAATGATCAAGACCACGAAACATTTGTATTAAGAAAAGATTTTACCACTAAAAAGCCCCAGTATGAAGGCGATAATATTGCTTGGGATTTCTGCAAGACTGCTGAAAAACCTTATGACTTGGCTGTATGGTATCTTTTAAGTTTTGTTAAGAATAATACTAAAGCATTAAAAGAAATATCTAGGGATAGATAAGCTATTTAATTAATAAAGGGGTTAATGATGGATAAAAAACAAATATTAACAGATGTGTATGATACTTTAATGAAAAATACACAATATGAAGTGCAAGATTTTACTAAATTAAAAGGTACTAAAGAAAATAATTATAATCCTAGTGCTTGGTTAGATTTAGATGAAAATATAATTTATTTAGGCGATTATATTTTAAAAATTGAGGAGGTAAATAATGGATAAAACAACATACGATTATCTTAAAAGAACTACGAAGCCTATTTATTGGAATAGGGAAAGAGAAAAAAGAACTAAAAAAGAATGTGAATTGAATAAGGATAAGCCTTTATTTGATACTGAATTGAAGATTAACTTGTTTAGAGTTGGAGGTTTTAAAAATGAATCCTAAAGAAATAATTGAAGTAGCGAATAAATTAACCAATGAGAATATAGAACAATTAATTCATATATTTGCAGATAGAATATCGGTTTTTATTGGTTCAAATAACAAGGTTCAATTTTCTGGCGAATTAAGCAAGGAAAACCCTGTTTGTTTAAATGGTGCGGGTATTCAAATTAATTTAGAATATTGCGACAAGAAAAATTCTTTTGTAAAAGAATACAAAGAATATCTTAAATAAAGGAGATAAATAATGAGTAAAACTTTTAAAATATGGTTAAGTAATGAACTTGAACTATGGAAAAAAAGTAGTGCATATAAACATTATAAAGAAAAAGAATTAATTACAATACTTACAAATTATTATTACGAAATTAAGGAGGTGGAATAGATGAGTAAAGTAGATTTAGGTAATTTATGTGTTCATTGTCGCAATGACACTTCTTTTGGTTCTGGTCGGTTTGTTAATCGCTATCCAGTATTTGATCTTGATGTTGATGGTAATGGCATTGAAGAAACTGGGTATTGCTGTGATGAATGTGAGCAAGATTGTTTAGAAGATGGATATATTGTTTGTTCAAATTGTGGAATGGATTATGGCGATGGTTGTGGTGAATGTCCACAATGTGAGTGTAAGGAATCAGTACCTTATGACAGAAAATTACACCATTTTTAATGCAATAAGGTCGAAACAAGGGGAAATTCATCAATATGAGTTGGTGATTTTCCCTTTTCTAATCCCCTCTGATAATTGGATATGAAAGTGTTTTGGTCCTCATCATCTTCAAAGTAAATGGTCATTCCGATTGTTTTGGAATCAATGATAAAAATTTGAGACTGGGGCGTTCTAACATAATTATCCAATATTATCTTTTGGTTCTTAACATTAGGCATACTACACCGATTTTAATTATAAGTGTAATTATACCATCACATTTAGAACAAATCAAGAACAGAATGAGAACATCATCATTAATCTGTTGATAAGCTAGGAAAAAGCCCTTCTTTTCGTCTTTATGTCCAGAAAATCGTACAAAGCCCCAAGGCCATCTCTTAATTGGTCCATTAATTTGGTTGTCCTTCTTGTGTTTGAGCCATTGGTTGATTTTTCCTGTATGACAACAAGATCAACAATTTTTCTGCTGTTGAGAGGTATTTTTTCCAATAAGATGGAATACCATTTGTAGCCATCATTAATGGGAACATTATCTAAATGATTATTAGTGGAAGGCAGTCTTGGTTCATAGGTCATAATGAGTTTTTGGTGCTTGAAGGACCTGTAATAAGCAGCTCTTAATTTAAGTCCAGCAAAATAATATCCAACATTTACTTCTGGAACAGGGTGTAAAAGATTCTTGGCGAAAAATTCTGCAAAATAATCCTTTGGTTTAATGGAAAAAATGTAGTCAGCCCCATCTTTTCTATGGTAGTTAATCTCAACTTCGCCCTCCCTGTTTGGATAATTTTTTTTAATTTCATTAATTAAGTCCTTTGCAGAACCTATTTTCTTCTTTTTCTTGTCTTTTTTTTTCAAAATAACTCCTTTTTACCATCTATCGTATTCCTCTTGGCTGATTAGTCCTTCGGAAAGCATTTTAGATACTTGGTCATCAGAAATATTGGGAATACGAATACCCTTCTTAACGAAAGATACATATTTCTTGACATCAAAGAGGGGATCAAACTGGACCACCTTTTCCTCCAAGCTGATTTCATCAAAAATTCTTTTTGCTAGGAAACGCTCACAGGCCTTGTAGTAATCCCCCTTTTCTTTTTTGTAATGATTCCACTTTTCTTTTAAACCCTTCTTATCTTCTTCTGACAGCTTACTCCATTGTTTAAAGCTATCGCTTTTTGTACTACGAGATTTTATCGAATCTATCCCTTCCCAGAATTTTTCAAAAGAAACAGAATACTTTATTTTTTTATTAATATAATTATTAGTTTTAGGTATAGTTATAGGTATAGGTATAGGTATAGGTGCTTCCAATGAGCTTTCGTTTTGCTTGGTGTTTGCTTGACCTCCCTTTTTACCAGCTTCACTTCTTACCTCATAAAGACTTGTAACCCTCAACCACTCCTCTCGCTGTGCTTTTTGGTAGTAGCAGTTATCTTTATCCAATATAAAAAATTTTTTTAATATCTTGTCTACTACTTTTTTTGATCTTTCATCATGGGCCTTGCTGATCTCGTAGATTTCTTCCTTGTCGTTGCATAAAAGAGCTTTTGATTCCCACGCAAAGCAAAGCAGCCTCCAGTAAATTCCCAATTCTTCATTCTTTAAATTGACAGTATTGGCAATGAAGTCATTAACCCTGACAGGCATTGAAAAGATTTTATCATTCATGCATCATCTTTTTTTTCAAACAAACCTTCTATTTGATCTGTTATATAAGATGGGGTTTTATAAAGCAAATGGGATATGGAAGAATGAGGAGATACCCCATTTCTCCCCAAAAAACGACCTATCATTTCTTTATTTTTTATGATTTTATTAAAAGCAACATGGGAAAAGTCCACCCTTGCTCTCACAAACTCCTGTTTCCTGTTTTTGCTTATTAAATCCCCCCAAGTGATGTTGTGCTTTTGGCATATAAAAGCAGCCAACACCCTAAAAGATTGAAGGGCTTTTTCGGTGGGGATTCTTTGATAGGTCCTTGTTATTTTCTTTGGAACAGGATCAATTTTTCTTAAACTTTGCAGTAAATCTTTTACTTCTTTTATTTCTTCTTGACTTAATTCCATTATTTCAAATCATAAAAGTCATTAGCAGATACTTTTCTTTTCGTCAGTTTAAAAATTTTCTGCATCATTTCTTTTTCTCGTGGAATATTTGTTCCCACACAATACCCTCGAAGTTTCGCTATCGGATTTTTAATGGTTAATTCAAGCAATTTTGCCAGTTCACTATACCTAATTCCCTTGGTTTTACGCCATTCTTCTAATTTCATTTTAACTCCTCGTATTATTTAATATAATTTTATTGTAAAATCAACCAAATAATGTATAAAATTATTGTATGGAAACCATTATTATTAAAAAACCTATTTGGTATAATAGGTCTGTTGGTTTAAGCGTGGAGAAATTGCGAGGGGGGGATGTTAAGGTAGAAATTTCTTATAAAGACGGGGATGGTATTAAACCATTTCCTTACACATATAAAGCAAATTCTGAAAAAATCTTGTCATCCCCCCGCTACTCTACAATGACTGTTAAGAATAATGTTTTAAAAATTGTGCCGATTAATGAGTTAGAGGTAATGAAATGAATAGGTGTTGTAAGTGTGATAAAATTGCTGAAGTTAAACATCAATATAAACACCCTAATGCAAAATACCCTACAAGAGTATGGTATTGTCATACTTGTTATGAATTAAAATATCCTACTTTTACAAAATGCTGCATATGTAATGGTCATGCTGATCCTGATACAAAAGTAAAAAATAACTGGTATTGCTATGATTGCTTTAGAATTAAATTCTGCACCACCGATAAGGTAAAAAAATACAGGCCTTGGTATACCTGGAATTTAACGCCAGTTGATGATAAACCATTTGGATAAACATGATTAAAACTTTAAAAGATATAGTTGAGTCACAGTATTTAATAAATTATTATAAATATTTATTTAAAAAAGGAATTAATGAATTTCCAATCGGCAAACTGATTGTTGATAAATGCAGAGTAGAAAGAATGCGAGAAGGGGATGAAGAAGGCTGTTTTTTATATCATTGCATATTTAAAAGAAAAATTTATCAATTTAATGCGTCATGCAATCAGGAATTGTTAGAATTTGTTCAAATGGTTGTCAGTGAGCAAGAAAAGAAAAAAAAGATACATCAATAGGGCATACTATGAGTAAAAAATTTATAGATGGAATGAATAAAACATTTAAAATAGTGGATAAATTTAAAGATAGTCCAATGAAATATAAAATATTAGATAATATGGAAAAAGAAATTAAAAATAAAAAAAAAGTAAAATTAACTTGGGAAGCTGTATCTGTTGAGATTGATGATGAACCTGATTATAAGTTTCAAGATCATTTAGATGAAATTAAAACAATAGAAAAGATAAATAAATAATGAGTGATTACAGGGTTAAAATTCATATAAGAAATAACAGGCTCTTGTCGAGAATGGAAGAATGTGGCTATCGAAGTGTTAAAAAGTTTTGTGAATTAAATATGTTTTCCTATGCAGCAGTAAGTGAATTGTTTTCTGGAAAATTAAAACCCATAAATGAAAAAGGAAATCTCACATCTGTTGCTGAAAAAGTTTTAGAACGATTAGATATGAATATGGAAGAAGCATTTACCAAAAGACAATTAGAGGGATTTGTTCAAACGACATTTGAAAAAAATTTCAAGGAAATAGAATTGAAACAGATTATTAGTCCAGTCAAAAATCAAGATTTATTGATAATGGAAAAAGAAACTCATAAAGTTTTAGAAAAAATGGTTAATCAACTCAATCCACGGGAACAAGATATTGTTCAAGAGTTAAGTGGGTATAACTCTGGTGATAAAAAAACCTTACAATCTTTGGGAGAAAAATATTCCATATCCCGTGAAAGAGTAAGGCAAATATATTTAAAATCCATAAGAAAACTCTCTCATTGGAAAAACATAAATAAACTTAAACATACGGGGGCTGAATCCTTATTGTAATATGAAAAGAAAGAATAAATAATGCCAACAGGAAAATATGAATTAGATGGAAGATTGCTACCTGGCACGACAACCGTTATAGGTAAGTTTAAAAATAGTGGTGCTTTAATACATTGGGCTTGGAAACAGGGTATGGACGGAATTGATTACCGTGAAACACGGGACACCGCAGGTGCACAGGGAAGCAGCGTCCACTTATTAGCAGAATCCTACATTAAGAAATGGAGTTATGAAGAACCAACTGATGAAAAAGTCATCAAGGCGTTTAACAAGTTCAAGGAATGGTGGGATAAGTTTGTCGAATAATTTTGAATTAGTGTGGACCGAAAAACAAATGGTATCCAAAAAATATTTGTATGGTGGTTGTCCAGACCTCTTGGTTAAAAAAAATAAAAAATATATTTTAATAGATTTTAAGACTGGGAAAGCTATCTATGAAGATACAGTAATTCAGTTGGGTGCGTATGGTCAACTCATCAAAGAAACAGATAATATTGATATTGATAAAGCTATTATAGTCAGGTTGCCGAAAGACAACAGCAAACTGGAGATTAAAGAGTTTTCTAAAAAAGATTTAAAGTTGGGATTTGCCCAGTTTAAATTGTTTAGGAAAGGATGGGATAACCATGCGAAGATTGAAAGATTGTTTACCAAAAATAAAAGGAGTAAAAAATATGTTAACAGGTAAAGTAAAAGAAAAATACCAAACTGGAAAAGGGTTTCAGGGATTAATCATTGATGTAGATAACCCTAAATTTAAGTTCCCCTTGAAAGCATACGACAAGACTAATGAGCTGGGTGTCGGTGATATTCAGGTTGGACAATCCGTTGAGTTTGATTGGGAAAAAACTGACTTTGGAAATGTCATTAGCAATATTACAAGTTCAGGTGACAGCCCAACTCCCGTTGCACCACCACAGGATGATACGGATTTCAACTATGGGGCCAATGTAAAAAAAGAAACTCCAACTGCCTCTGGTCCTGAAGAAACGATGAAGATGCTGCAAAACATAGACACAGCTTTTGGTTTGATAGATAAATTTCCAAACTTAAAAAATTTAGATCAAGAGAATAAAAGGGCCGTTGCCATTTCCTGTGCAATCACACAATCAAGGGCTGATTATTTTAATAGTAAAAATGGTCAATAAGCCTAAAAATACTGGAAGAAGAAAAGAGCATGATGTTGTGAATTGGTTAAAGCATCAAGGTATTCAAGCGTTTCGTGTTCCTGGAAGTGGGGCATTTCAAGGGTTGCCTGCCTGTGATGTTGTTGCAAAAATCGTACCAGATTTTAAGATGGAAATTGAAGTAAAGTATAGAAAGAATCCTCCGAAAGTTTTTACGGGCTGGATAAAAGGTAATGATGTTTTAATATTAATTCCTGAAAGAACCTCGATCCAAGAAAGTTTTTTTTTTGGTCCAATGAGAACCTTTCAAGAGTTTATTCTTAAAATTTCAGAACAAGATGAAACAATTAAGGAACTGGAAGAAAAGTTGAAAAAGTATGAGAAAAGGGACACCTAAAGATAAGCCTACGAGCAAGGATCGAGTTCTCACTTATCGCAAGTGCATGAACTATGAGGAGTGTAAAACCCAGTTTTACAGCGAAGGTAATTATAATCGCTTGTGTAATATTTGTCGGAAAAAAGATGGTCAAACCTCTCACCGTATAAGTTGGTAATGTATGAATCTTATTACCATTCTCTGTGCAACCCTGTCCCTGATGTGTTCGGGTGTTTTTAATTGGGACTTTGACTATGATAATCGCAAAGAGTTTATACAAGGAATTAAGGATTGCATGATTGCCTATAATAGCATCCTACCAGAATTTGAACGCATCCCCATAGAATTGGTATTGGTTCAAGCCCTGCATGAATCGGGTTCCGATGGAGGTTCAAGATTTGCCAGGGAAGGTAAAAACTTCTTCGGCATCAAGGCAATACACGGGGAAGATCATATTGTTTCCCTTGCCAATGCAAGCGTTAAGGTCAGACGCTTCACAAGAGGGTGCGATAGTGTTATAGCTTACACCGATTTATTAAATGAAAGTTATCATTATGAGGATTTTCGGGAGGAACGATTACACCAATACTTTGTGGATGAAATTAATATTGAAAAACTTATTGAAACTTTATCGGTCTATGCGGAAGATAAAAAATATATTTCCAAGCTAAAGGATATGGCTTACACCTTACGCAAGGAGGGGATCATCAATGAAAATAACTGAAGAACAAGTTGAAAAGAATTTAGAATTTTTAACTTCCACCGATCAGAGGGAGGCGGAACTGGAAGTTGCCATGCTCCAAATGGTAAAGGAAGAAAAACATTTGATTAATAAAATGAAAGTAGAGAGATTTGGAAACCACAAATCCAATACGGAAAAAGAAACACAAGCCTATGCGAGTGATGACTACCAAGAATATGTTAAAAAATTAATCAAGGTTACGCTTGACTATAAAACACTTCGTAATCAAAGAGATACTGCTGAATCGTATAACAGTATGTTTCAATCCATGATTAAGAGAGGGGCAATATGATTTGGTTTCATGTTGCCGAGATTGCTTTATTGGTAATCATTATATTCCTGTTATGGGGGATTGGAGAGAAGATATATAAATGACAAAACCTATATTACAGATTGAAGAACTAGCGGAAGGTGGGGAAAACCCCAAGACTAAAGTGCAAGAGAAACCTGCGTGGGGAATAAAATTCTTTGACGGAGAGGAGAGGATGATGTTCAAATATAAGATGATAGAGTATCTCTCAATGGCATACAGAAAATCTGTCGGTCATTTTGAAAAAAGAACCGTTGTTACAACAAGTGGAAATTCCGTTGTTGTTTGGTTGATCGTTTTTCAAGATGGTCGAAGTGGTGATCTTCTGCCGTCAAAAGATTTTTGCACCAAACTATCTGATGGACACATGCAAAGAAACCAGGAAGATAACAATTCCAAGCTCCAGAATCTCCTATCTTTACAGACCCTATTACTTCTCCAGAGGATAGAATAAAGGTGGATAAATTCAGGGATCAAGTGAAGGAAGAAGAATACAAAGAAGTAAGAAGAAAAGCTGCTGAACCACATCCTGAAGCTACAGGATATGCAGATACAAAATAGAATTATCCCATGTGGATCGGTGAGAACGAGGGACCTAGATGGCCCCTCGTTTGATGTTTATTTAATCTCTATTGTTCTGGCTTTTTTACTGTCAGGAACAATATGCTCCAAAGAAATCTTGAGAAGCCCGTCTTTCAACTCGGCATCCTTGACTTCAATGTCATCCGCAATCGTGAAAGATTTGGAGAAATATTTTTTAGATATTCCCTGATGAATTAAATCATCACTGTCTTTCTTTTCCTCCTTCACGGATTTAATGGTAAGCTGTCCATTAGAAAACTTCACCTCAATATTTTTCTTGTTGTAGCCAGCAAGGGCCATCTCAATATTGTAGGTGTAGTCCCCCGTCTTGCAAATATTGTAATGGGGGTAGGTGGACATTGACCAGTCATCCTCAAACATTTTCTCGAAATGATTGAAGGCTGCATCGAAACCGATGGATCGAGGTCGCAGTTGGTTAAATATAGAAATTGCTTTATTCATTGTAACTCCTTTCAAAGCAAGTTCATTTCCCAATACCCATAATGGCATATTGGCAAAATGGCATAAAAAAAAGGGGAAGCAGATGTTACTCCACTTCCCCTATTTCAATATTTTAATCTTTGTAATTGTCGCACTGGGTATTGATTGAATCCTTCCATATTCTTTTTCTTTTCCATCAATGCTCTTATCCCCAATGAGTGTTAAATACTTATCTGTAGTTTTATGCACCCAGCCTATTGATTCACAGGCAATCGGCTTGTGCTTGTCTACATCTGTTTTTGAGTGCCATCCAGCACCCATTTCAAATATGTCCTCCCACACCACATGGATCATCTTTCCAACGGTGGGAATGGTTTTCATTTTTTTTTCTTTTTTATTTTCTTTCCAGTTCTTTTTGCTTCTGCTTTGGCTTTTTTCATCCCCGCAGCAGTATAGCTGTAATGTTTTTTCCCTACTTTTGGCATTAAGCTCCTCCGCCCATCATTTTAGAAATGACAAACAAAACTACAATAGCGACTATTCCAGCCTTGATCCAGTCTTTCATCTTCCAATCGGACCACTCTTTCAAGTGTGCCCATAAATCTTTAAGTAAGTTCATATAACCTCCTACTGTTTTGGTTGGTCAATATTTACCTTCTTCACTTTTTCGTATGAACGCAAAGCACCCATACCCAGTAACGCCATGACCAAAGGCATTAAAGTTCCCATGTCCAGTTCAGGTAATGGTTTAGTTTCCCAATTAAATGTAGCAATCAGAAACATTAAAAATTGTTTTAATACATATTCCCAAAAGATAGCTAATGCACAACTGAAACCAATGAGAGGCCTCCAGATGCGTTGTATCATTCCTGATACTCCCCCTGCTTTGCTTTGTGCGTCAGCAAGGTTAATATCCATTTGTCTTTTTTTAAGTTCGGCTTCAATTTTAGCTATTGTATTTCTTGCAGCAAGACGCTCCTCATCACTCGTATGAATCTCGTCAATTACTTTTGATACAGCTTGAATTGCTCCACCGCCAAATAATTTTCCTAATCCTAATACCATTAAATGTTCCTCATTATTTTTGCTAATTTATACTCCACACATTCCTTCATCACATATATCATTGAATAAATCTTGTTGATCTTTGTTCGGGTCGAGATCAGCTTCATTAAGCGGAACCCTATCTTTATGCAAATAAGGTGTATCTCTTAACCCTATATTTTTTTCTCTAATTTCTTTGTCCAATTTAATTGCTTCTTGCCATTCTCTTGGATGATTTTCTTTTAAATTTCTCCATTCTTTGTTACTATGATATGGACAAAACCAACAAGCAGAACGAAAAGGTTTAGGATAATTATTTTTTTCCATCCATTGTAAACAATGATGCCTTCGCATATCTTTATCAACTAATGGATAAACATTTTGAATATATTTAAGAGGATTTCTTTTCATTCTTATCATTTCATCATAAGAAATACCCATTACCATTTCAACTTTGGTATTTTTTTTTACTCTTTCACCTTTTTTATACCCTAGCAATTCTCTTACTTTTTTATTTATTGGTTTAATTTTATAATTGAAAGTACATTGTCTTTTATTAATTCCTTTTTTCCCGTTAGAATCTATTAAATGAAAAGGAACATAAGACCAACCATTCAAAATATCTTTTTTTAAATCACCTGCTGTAACTCGGTAAATAGGATAGGATAGTTTTTTTTCTAACCAATCTAAATGTTCCATCACTTTTTGTGGTTCATTTTGAGTATCGGCAAAAATACCACAATCAACCATAGGAACTTCTCCATGTTCTATCATCAAAGCTAGTGTTGTTGATTGCACACCAGCACCTAAAGATAACACACGAAGGGAGGATGATTTGACAATACTATTCATCATTGAATCTTCTGATTGAAGTCTTTCTAAAATTATCTTATCTTCATCTTCCAAAATCATTTCAAGATAGATTTAACATGATCTCACTTAATTCTCTAGCTCTGTTTGGCACTTGTCTGGCCCATTTACTGTCCAGCATTTCCTTTGATGCTTCAGGATAGTTCTTATCTTCCAGGGCAGCCAGCATTTTCTTGAATCGGCTAGCTCTTGGTCCTCCCAAATTAAAACAAAGGTTAATCAGGCAGGCAAAAGCGTCTTGATGAATACTGTCCTCAACGATGAGCTTGCGTGCATCATTCAGGGCAATATTAAAATCATAGTCGAATGTCTGGTCAAGAACCTTGAGTGGATACACTTTACTGTCGCTCCACTTTTCATTGTCCAGGCATAGATGACCATAGCCAACTGTTCGGTTGCCGAGATGGTCACGGTAGACCTTATCCCGATAGCCTTCATGCGTTTTTATGCTGTCTTTAATTTTATCGTAGTTCAATCTGGGTCTGTTCCTTCCCATTTATCAAAATCGTACCCGCCACCACCGCCAAGGTCCCGATCTATATATAT
>Ga0208813_1001468_pt1 | contig 12483 bp, 14 predicted proteins | sample MalvireepMed_904_FD_184250 | JGI IMG/M metagenome (GOLD analysis project Ga0208813, IMG submission 184250) | Marine viral communities from the Global Malaspina Expedition - Malaspina viral metaG DeepMed_904 (SPAdes) (version 2) | ecosystem: Environmental > Aquatic > Marine > Oceanic | place... | reverse complement strand
CAATGATAGATTCAAGGGACGGGATGGCTATTCAGTATCTTCCGGTTAACGAGGCATATGTGGTTACAAGAGGAGAAGTGCTTGTAACCCTGTATGAGGGCGGGGCTCCCATCGGAACCCTGTTCGATTCACTGGATGATCTGGACAATGCACTGGCCGACTGCGGTCTTAACAGAACCGGATTGAAGATAATTACCAAGGAGGAGAAATGAGTACCGATAACTGGATACCCTGGGAGACACCTCCCAACATGGAAGACCTCGGCAAAAAGGCCGAAGAGCTTTACAAGCTGAGAAACACGATCAAAGACCTGAGAGAGGGAGCGGATCGTCTGGAGATGGAAATCCGGGCGGGAATGGCCAGGCTTGGAGCGGGGGAGCTTTTACACCCAAGGTTCAAGGTAGAGCTTAAACAACCCGCGCCGAACTATAACGATCCGGAGTCAAAGTTGGATCTGAAGGTTTTACTGGAGGAGATAGGCCAGGAGACCCTTGAGGATATGGGAGCATATATTGCCGCCCACCAGGAAATCATCGATGTAGAGGAGAAATGGTTTGGGACGGGGCTCAACAAGGTCAAAAGACTCGGCACCAGGTATGCCGAGCTTATAGATTCGGCCAGGAGGCCAAAAGGATTGCCCCGACTGATAGTTGAGGAACATAAGACTCCCACGACCCGGCACGAAGACACGGGGCTTTAACATGACAAAAGGAAAAATTGTTTACCTCGATAAACTGCCCCACTGTTATTTCTGCGCCATAAAGATCGGCGGCATAGTGGACGCAAAGTATGACGGAAAAACCGTCTATGAGTGGTGGGCCAATATGTGCGGAGACTGCTTCAGGGTACACGGGCTTGGTAAGACAGGGATGGGATACGCCCAGGAGTTGCGGATCAAGGAGGAGAAATAATGTACTGCGTTTTATGCGGAAAGAAAAGGCGAAAGTTCTGGGATATTAAGTATCGAATCTGCACCCAGAAATGCGCCGCAATTAGTATGTGGGGTCTTCTTAGTGCATCTGAGGAGAATAAAAGCCACTGTGAGAAATGTGGGGAATTCATCGGAGGTAGTTGGTGCAGTACCTGTGAACAGATATCGCCTGATGGCTCTGAAGATCCAGAGCTGAAGACAAGACGGCTGATCTGGGAGGCGGGAGTATGAACCTTGCCGATAGCTTAACTCCCGACAAGTAATTACCTCTTACTGTCGGACTCCGGAGGAGCGGGGCTAGCAATCCCGCTCCTTTTTTTATTATTCAGTACCTTCATGGGTGAGCCCCAAAGTACAGTAGTCTTCCCTGGTAATGTATTCCCCAGCATTTTTCAGTCTGTTCGGCTACTACACCCGGCGAAATAGTTTCCGGATCGACTGCCTCAATTGGGCAGTGTTGTTCATAGGGATCATAATTCTTCAACTAGAAAAGTCTTCGATCCCAGTAAGAAAGTCCGGGATACTTGTAGTCTGGCCTGGCATTCGGTTTAAGCACTGCATATCCAACTCTCACCCAATCTCGATATACTCCAATCGGACGAGAACGGCTATTGCACATGACCAGTGACTGCCGAACATAATCCAGATCAGAGCCATCGACCTCCCAAACTATTTCCCATTCCTTATCAAGGTCGTCTGGGCTTAGATTATTCATTCTCAAGCACCTTGAGACTCACCCCGCCAAGGAAACCAAATATGCCCCCGATAACTGCCGTCACGATTTCGACGGCTCCGAGACTCATCCCGACCAGAATAGCTATCACGCTGAATAGAGTGGCGCAGATGATCGCGAGGGCTATCTGGGGTCTTAACTTCCCGTATGACATCCGTTTATCCTCCTGGTTCATTATCTTCCTTTTTCGGCTTTCTCTCAGGAGTTTGCATCCCTGTTGCTGTTTACTTTTAGCCCGCCCTTGCGCGCTCCTATCATTCTGGACTCCATCATCCTTTTATATCTCGCGGATGTAGTCCAAGGCCCCTTGCCGTCTGTTGAGTTCGGGAAATCCCATTCAACTCCGCAATTAATACAAACCCCCGTGCTGACTCGACCTTCCATATAGTCTTTGCTTGGACTGTTTAATCTCCAGTATGCCTGAGTACATCCTGTATTGTGTTCTATCTCTAATTGCGGTTTTGGCATACTCAACTATCTGATCTGGATGGGTGCTTCTATGACCCCGTCATTGATAGTGTTGATCGTGACAGTCCCATTCGTTCCCAGGGTAAGATCAGCAGTATTTATATCCGCATCATTTCCGATTTTGACATTTTCCAGGGTGACAGTTCCGGCATGGACGTAATCCAGGTCAAAAACCCCGACCCATGCGGAAACCCCATCAAGGATCAATTTATCGATTACTACATCATCTCCGGCTGTTGTCTGCCTCAGGATCACTCTGTCAACATCCATGTCAGCCGCCCTGTAAGATTGAGTCCCTCGACCTGATGAAATAGTTACATCCGTTGTCGTGGACATGGTTGGCTCGAATGTATGACCCGCCGCCTGGACTGAAGTCGTGGCATTGAATATATAAAATTCCGAATAATCGAAACTCATTTTCGGAAATTCCGAGTTGCGTATGATGAGCTCGTCAATCACCAGTAAATCTGAAGTGCTCGTCCCTGAAATTTCGAATGCTGTCGCGAGCCCCGCTTTCCCCAGATTGATGTTTTTGAACTCCACGATATCGAGCCGGATCCCTGCAGGGAATTGGAGTAAGAGAGTTTGTGATCGCTCACCTGGAAACTCTGGATCAGTGATCGGATGCCCGATAGTGCTTGGAGCCGTATATGCGGCTCCCAGGGCAGGGTAGTAAATTTCCACTTCTCCAGAATTTATAACTACCATAAGCCCCGCCAGGAAACCCAGGGCAACCGCACTCAGGGATACAAGTATCAATCGTCCGCCTCCCAGATATATCCCTCCTGGGAGCGGGATCTTGAAAGCCCAGAATCGGGGCATTCTTATTCTCAATCTGGGAAAAGAAAACTGTTTAGGTTTCATCTCCAAATCCTTTACCGCCGAGGCGGGCTTTTAATTCATCTGCCATGAGGGAACATATAGTGGCGGCGGCGGCTGTCACTGGGGTCGAGAATATAGCGAAAACCAATAATATATTTTGTATATGTGGAGAAATTGTTGCCGGATTGTTGAGGGTCTTGTAGCAAATTAAAATTCCTAATGCGGTGAAGCTGAGGAATAGAGGACCAACCAGGATAATGACCAACAGCTGAGATGGTAGGAGTGTGGTCTTGGTTGCCGCTTCCAGTTCAAATATTTTTTGCTTTGCTTCAAGCAATTCCTCCTGGATGCTTACTTCTGATTCATTCACTTACAAGGTAAGCCAATAAGGCTATGCCCACAAGCGTTATAAGAGATAAAACCATATTCACCAGGGCAATCGTCCTGATCTGATCAATACTCCCCGCTATGCGCGTTATACGGGGCTCTATCCGGTCTCTGATATCTGTTATCGCCGCTCTGAACTTGAGTTGCTCGGTTGTGCTCATTTAACTTTCCCCCGGATCTTGTTTGGCCGAAACTATTAAGACTCAGCTGAGACAAGTTCCTCGACATTTTCTACAAAACCGTTCCCCTGGGCCTTCTCCAGTTCCTCAATCCTTTCCTTCAGCTTCATCGAGTTTCTCTGTTCGGTAATAATGCCGAACTCCAATTCAGTTATTCGGTTGTTCTTTATATTCAACAACTGCTGAAGCGTCTCGATGGTTTCCTCTGGTGAAACCTGTTGTTCTTGCTGAGTCATAAGACCCTCCTATTCTGCGGGCGTATACGTCGGCGGCGTTGGTGTTACTTCTGCGGTCAATTGCTTCTCCGCTGCATGGATAATTCCATTGGCAGCAGAGTTAGCGATATGCACAGACCAAGTATCGTCTGTCAGGTCGGGATTATCTTCACCCCCACGATTCCTGTTCAACCATGCAATCGCATCAACCCTGACAGCACTGAGAATCGTTGCCGTCTTGGCAGTTCCCCCAGTAACCTGCACGGTGATTTTTACATCTCCAGTTGCCATAAAATCCTCCTAACTTGATACTGTTCCATCCCATTCCTTGGCAGTCGCCAGAAATGCCGCTACAGCATCGCTATCCATGTCCGTGACGGCTTCCAGTTTCGTGGTTTTATATGACGCTGTAAATCCTGTTCCATTATCGTTCTTCTGCCAATCCCTCACGGTATTGATTGCACCGTTGATAACCGCCCTAGCCCCATCCAAGGCTTCCAAGGTCGCCTCGTTCGACTTTGCATCAGCCATTCCTGACCTCCTCTAATTCTTTCTCTAGCCTGTTAATTAATCCTTTCATCTCATCGAACTGAGCATCCATCCTCTGACGATTCTGGAATGCCGCTGACATGGCAAATTCAAAATCCTTGCCAAGAACAGTGAACACTTCAGGGTTTCCCTCGTTGTCCAATGTTCTCTCAATAACCCCCACCTTCTCCATGTAATCAATCCCTTCAGGTTGTCGTAGAGCCATAGCCCTGAAGTCTAAAACGTCATCATGCCATTCCACCTTTCCACAGCACTCAAACTGTTCTGCCTCATGTCTCCCACAGGAATCACAAACATAGTCGAATGTCCCTGTCGGATGGGTCGTGTTATATGTCGTCACTGGTGGAGTTGCATTCGTGATACGCAGAGCGTCATTTGTACCTAATCCATTATTGTTGGAAATAACGAATGCCTGAGAATTGGAATTGTCCAATCCAAGAGACCAGTAGATGTTGGTACTTGTAGTCCTGAAGATATTTATAAATGCGTCTGATGAGGTATTTCCCCCATCGATACCAATCTGCAATTCGGCTGAGGAACTTGCGTCTGCTGAATCATTACGGAGAATTATTTGATTCTTTCCCCCTGAATATTCATTTTCTAACTTGAATTGCCTTGCAGTCCATTCGTTGCCTGCATTCCCTACGTCAATTATTGAGTTATTACGCATATGAACAGTGCCGTAGAAATTTGTAACACCTCCAGAATCAAGGTCAATTCTTTCAGTACCGTCAATCTCAAATGACAGAGCGTTATTAGTATTAATCCTGAAAGGTTCAGTAGCGGAATCAGTAGCAGGGGTATGAATAGTTAAGGTACGGTTATTACTACTTCCCATGTCTGCTTCTAGTTTAACAAGAGGTAAATTCTCATCGGCAACATTGATATGTAATGGGGAATCTGGAGCCGTAGAGCCAATTCCTACATTCCCATCATGGGCAATCGTCACCCTTTCATCGATGGTCGTTGTTGTATTATCCGTAGTGCTGAATACGAGTTTTGTACCCATAGCACTACCGCTCCATGTCTCTGTCGCTTCAGCATGAATCTTTCCACCTGCTTCAAATGCTGAACCGTTAGAGGCACGGAATAAAATAGCACCCATAACATCATCGGCAGTAAGAGCAGTATGTGTTCCTTCAGTACCGTTATTACTCTTATCAAGAGCAAGGAATGACGTCTGAGTTGCCGTGGTCGAATAACTTTGTATATACATTGCCGTGTTGCCTGAATCGGAATGTATAAATGACCCTGTCGCCCACTGGTTATATGCACTTCCTACGTCATAGATGCCGTTATTCTGGAACATGAATTCGCCACCGTCTTCCACTTCCAACCTCTTACTACCACTGGTATAAAAGTCTATTTTTCCTTTGTTAGTACCATTAGAACCCCGAATAGACACATCACCTACACCAGAAGAATGGGCTTCTCCGTAAACAAATACGGCTCCACCACTCCCTGCCGTATTGTCATGTCCACCCAGTACCGCTGTAAGTCCGTTATCAGCGGTATCACTAGATGACAGAATTAAAAATCCGTTAGCACTGGATGTGGTAGACCCATATAAGGTGTTTCCAGTGCCACTCCCAATAGTGAGACTATTAGAAAGCCAATCGCCACCTGCGTTGCCTACGTTGAGTAATGTACCACTAGCATTCAGGTCTACATCTCCATCAAACCTACTCACGCCTGCGTCCACGAAGAGGGCGTAGTTGTTGGTGGCTTCAGTTGGTGCATTCGGAATCCATAAGGATGCTCCGTTAGTTATTGCCCCACCCGCCTCGCTGAGATTCGGTTCTGTGATTGTCACAGTGGCGGCATTGGTGACAGTTCTTCCTGTCGTAAGTGAGCCACCTGCCCAAGTACCCGCTAACATCTGGGTTAAATAATCCTCGTCACCAGCATGCCCAGTGATAGCAAGCGAAAGCTGAAGCCCAATGCCAACTGTGGAATCCCCACCACTCGTATAAGCCCCACCGATAGTAGTAGCGGCGTAATGATTCCCAGTAGCCTGAAAAACCATCCTTGGAGTAGTTCCCACAGCAGACCCTTGACCTAACGTCAAAGTATCGTTGCCATCGTCCAACCCGATATGCCAGTCCACGGCGTTGCCGTCAAAGACGATGGCAGTGTCAGCGGCGGCGGCAGAACCTATTGTGAGGACAGCAGTTGCTCCACCTGATATATCCATAGAGTACGCCGCATTGGTGGCGAATCTAAACCTGTCATTAGCTTGGTCATAGGCTATAAATCCAATATCGTCATTGTCGTTATCTCCCATAAGCAGATAAGAAATACCAGCATTCCCAGATTGGATTCCCATAAAGGCATTATTGCCAGTTGAGCCAGAGTTAGCGGCTCTCACACCAGTGGTCTGGGTCATAGTCCCAGCCCCAACAGCCCCTACCTCTACAAACCCATCAAACCTGCTAGTGCCATCGTCCACCCAGAGGGCGTAGTCGGCACTACTAGCCCCTTCAGTTGGTGCATCTTCAATGTACAGAGTCGCAGCACTAGTTATCGTATGGCTTGTAGAAATGTTAGGTTCTTTTAGGTATAGCGTTGCTGCAACAGACGTATTACCCCCAGTAACAAGGCTATTTGCACCTGAAATCTGACTGCCCATAGACACCAGACTTACATTCGCACTATCACCAGAATGAGAAGTGACAATAGGTGAGAAAGCTACACCGACAGCATAGGTGGATGCACCACTACTTGTTCCAGTTCCACCAACGAGCATGTTATATGGTTGTACGCCAGTTCCAAATATTCTCAGGAATGGCGTTGTACCCGGTGCGCTACCAGCACCTAATGCAAGGCTATTTGCACCTGCATCCCAGCCGATATGGTAGTCAGGTGTGGTATTGGTATCAAAGTAAACTGTGGAGTCGGCAGTAGCTGCACTACCCAGTTGCAGGGTCGGGCTTATGCCACCCGACAGATACATACTGGCGGCGGTAGCGGTACTCCATCCAAATGTGTCTGTATCTTGTTTATAGTTAAATCTGCCACGGTTCTCGTCATTAACGTCACCGAACCAGATTTGTCCATATCCAGCATTGCCAGATATCAGGGAAAGTTGCACACCATCGCCTGTTGCTGATGAATTAACAAGCGTCAACCCTGTCGAAGCGTCTGGAGTAGCAATAGAACCAGCATCGACATTTATGCGTGTAGCCTCAGAAATTGTTACGCCACCAGAACCTGTAGTCTGGAGAATGATACCGTCATCACCATCTATGGTTAATACCCCTGAACTAGTAGACCAAGTTGAGGCCTCTGCTGCTGTAATTGTGATGGGTGACCCAGCTATAGTTGCACCAAGGTCACCATCATGGGTGATACTGAAGCCATCATCATCTCCCATCTTAAAAACAGAACTATCAGAATTAAGAGTTAGGTCATCAGTAAGTGTTAAGTCTGTAAACTGAGGACTGTCTCCAGTACCAACCCCGATAGAAGTTCTAAGGGTTGCACCGCTCTCAGCTACAGGGTCAGTAGTACCATCTCCAACTATCATCTCACTGTCTGCAAGAACTGCCATAGCTGTGATGGCACTTGCACCAGAACCCAGAAGGACACCGCCGTCTGTGAGGGTCGAAACCCCTGTTCCACCGTAGGCAACTCCGACATCGGTTCCCTGCCAGACTCCAGTTGCTATAGTTCCAACTGTTGTCAGGCTAGAGGTCACAACGGTAGATGCCAGAACCGTTCCCTGTAGATTATTGGAATTGACCTTTACGCCAGTATTGCTCGTCCCTGCATGGGTGTGACTTGACGAACTATCCAGAACGTCCGTCCTTAGATTGTTGTACTGTGCCGCTGTTGCGATATCACCTGTTGTAACTGCACTAGATGCCGCCATAGCTTAACTCCATTTGTTCATTCCCCATCTCATATATCCCCATCTCCCTGCCGCCGCCCCGACTCCCGATTGGGTAACATGGATTGTCTGGTTGATTACAGTATTGCCCTGGGAGAACCTGTATGTAAACCCGTCCACATAGGCCGAGAAACTCAGGCCCATACCGGATTCGATAACATGAACCCTGTCACTCAATCTGCGGTGGACGATATTCAGAAGGGTTGCCTTGTCATGGTTGATAAGATCCAGGCGCATTCTAACAATCGGATCTTTCACCCTGGCAATCCGGTGGGCCGCAGGGATAGTTGCCAGACCCAGACCATCGAAAAAGGTTTTCTCCCTGGTTAATCTACGCTCTCCAAAGGTTGTGATGGAATCGGAATTTTCAACCTGAGTGATGCCCTTATTAACAGTGTTTAGAGTTGCCAGAAGGTTGAACTGTAATTTCTTGATATACCCCTGACTTGCCGAGGTGTTCGTAATCGTAGCCTTGGCATACTGACCGCCATAAACTGTTGTTGAGGTGTAGGTGCTTGACCAGTTCAACAGGGAACCCGAACCATCTGCCGCCGTGTTAACCTGGATCAAGTCCGATGAGGTGGGACTTGTGACCGTATTGGTTGACCCTGCGATTCGGTGGGCATAAACTTCATCGTTTGCTGTTCGGTCTTGAGCCTTGGCAATAATGTCAATGGTTTCCCCTGCGGATATGGGAATGCCCCCTGCAATCGCACTCTCATCGACATAGGATGCCGTCCCGCTTGTGAGAGTGTTGGTGTAACTGGCGGTAGATAATGCCCTCTTATATCCAAACTGGGCAATATTATAAACTCCGTCCACCCCGTCATCGTAGGCAAAGCCAGTGTATGCAGGGTTTGTTCCATCATACTCATCATTGTAGATACACGCCGTGTCCTGGTGAGTATCTGATTCCCTGTGATTGTGACTCTCAAAGTGAATCATCCCATGACCGTCACCGTAGATAAACCCATCCTCCGAGTCCTGAAGGATAAACATGGTCTCCAGAAAAGTCAGGCCATTGAGAGTGATGACGCCCGTGGCGGCATACGCCCCATCCTCACCCGTGCATTGGTAATAATCTGCCGCATCATCTTCTATTGTTCTGGTCTGGTCTGCATCGGCAGTTCCACTCTGCAATCCAGTGGACATCATAATTGAACGGAAGGGAGTCCCCGATGCCCCTGCCAGTTTTATTTCTTCTTGGTCATTGATAAATCCAAAGTTCTGGGACAGCTTCAAATCCTCAAACAGGTCGTAACCCTTGAGATAGCAATACTGCATGCCAGATGAGGGCCTGGGGCGAATCTCCTTCAGGGTTCCTTTGAAGAGTGGACGAAAGCCCCCAAAATCGTGGAACTTCACATCAGTTGCAGAACTGAAAGCAATGATTCCATGCGAGGTTGCCTTCTCCATAGCGAGGCTTGTGGAGCCTGTTGCCAATCTTAATACCTTGACATCGTCAACGAACACCGAGATCCTGTCACCGTGACATCTCACCATGAGGGTTCGCTTGGTGGAAGCTCCCCAGGTATATGAGGCAAAGCCGACAGAGGAATCAACACCCGCAACAACCTTCCTCAACTCAATCTGGTTCGATGCCAGGGCCGTTCGCACGAAAAGGTAATTACTGGTATCCACATATCGGCAGATAATCCCTGCATCATGGTTTGCTGTGGTCCCTGCCGAGGTGGTTATTTCCGCTGAGAGTTCGACATCGTAAAGAGTCAGATCCAGAACACCGTATGAAGTCGCCCCGGTTGTCAGTTCCGCATATCCGTCAGCGTGGCATTTGAATGCTCCTGTCGGAACTGTCCAGGTGAAGTCGGCGTCATATGGAACCGCATGGCTCGTGAGATTGGTTCCAGTGGAGTCGGTGAAATTGTCGTAGGGATACCACATTCTGCAAACCATAGGCTTGCCAGATGTAAGGTTGCCGTACAGGGCCCCTGATTCTTTTGGCGGGGAATACAGGTTGTCATTGTTGTTCAGCTGGACGTTGAGAACCGAACCGTTCATGTAATCGGTGGATTCTTGTCTGGTATGAGTGAAGGACATAGAACGGGTATCGTCTGTGATGTCGTCATACGTTCCAGTGAAATTGCCATTATTGTCCCAATCCACCATGACCCGAACATAAGCCTTTGTCATTAAAAACCCGCCTGGGTTCTGAGAACCTGTCGGATCTCCCTGGTGATGAAATCGCTGAACCTCTGCATGGTTTGTTCATCGTCCATGATGACGGTGCCGCCCTCTGGCATCATCACATTTACCGTAACCCCACCACCAAGGCCTCCCCCTCGATTTAGAGGAACAACAGCCTCTGGCCCCCCTTCACCTATCATGGCAAGCGTTGGACGGTTTACGATCCCACCCTCTGCCAGTTTTGGTATTTCTGGAATATTCAGACTGAAGGACTTACCGCCTAGCCAATCGGGTAGAGAAAATCCGATACGATTGACGGCCTTAATCAGACCGTTAAACATCGTAAGAATACCGTTCACGATACCCTTGAACCCGTCAGTAATCTTGTTGGTATCCCCTGTGAATATGCCGACAATCAAGTCCCAGATTCCCTTGAGAATCTCAACAAATCCGTTAAAGAATCCGATAGCCACATCAAGTTGCGCCTTCATAATCCCACTGAAAAGCGTCCAAGCCGCTCCGAGTTTATTAGTCATAAAATCATCAAAAGGTTTCCAGAGGTTTTCAACGAACATCTCCCATGCCTTTTTAAGAAGGCCGAGAGCGTTGCTCATATGCTCCTTGAACCCTTCTATATCTCCAGAGAAAAGAGCAAACATTCCTTTGAAAAGTTCAACAATTCCTGCAACTACATCCTTGACAACTTGTTTCAGGTATATCCAAGTAGGGCCAAAGGTGTCTCTCAGAAACTTATCTATTTTATGAAGGGTCTCATTAACAACCGCCATGATGGCATCCCAGTTCTTCCATATAAGAATTGCCGCCCCTACAGCTAACGCAATACCAATGATAATCAACCCTATGGGAGAGAGGGCAAGGCTGAGTGCAGTAGCGGCGGCGGCTCCGAGCCAACTGGCGACAGTTTGTAATCCTGTGACAACCGTGAGGGCCGCAGTCTTGATAGCCGCCCCCATAGTCGCAAGGGAAAGACCGCTCATCATACCGGAAAGGGCGGCGATTCCGGCAACCATCGAGGGGAGGATTATCACTATAGGCCCGATTGCCGCCATGATTCCGGCCAGTGGCTCCAGGGCGATCTTTGCCCTGTCACCGAGCATCTTGAATCTCTCTCCGGTTGTGAGAGTTCCCTCGTTCATGGCATCGACGGTTCCCTGGGAGTTTGCCAGGGTATCGCTCATTTCCTGTATATCAACCGTGCCGTCCCTTATGGCAACACTCATCCTCTGTGCGCCCTCGGCACCGAATAGATCTGTGGCCATATTCAGGGCTTCCGTATCGGAGGTGGCACCCTTGATATTCCTCATGGCCTCCTGGAGACCCTCTGACATATCAGTCGTGCCGGATGCCGCCATCCTTCTCATCGCCGCATTCAATCCGGGCATTACTCTTGATGCGGAAATACCCGCCCCTTCAAGTTGGCCCATCAGGGCAATGGTGTCATTCATACCCAGGCCCAGGTTCCTCAATACGGGGCCGAACTCGGTTACCCTGCTTGTTAGCTGACTGATTGGAACACCTGTCATCTGGGAGGCTTTGGCGAAGCTATCCATAGTTGCCGCCGCCTGATCTGAACTGACACCAAACATATCCATCGAGTCGGACACCTGTTTGATAAGTGGCCCGACCTCAGTGCCAGTGATACGGGAGAGATCGAGGAACCGTTTTGTGGTTAGCTCCAGGGAATCACCAGACAGATCAAGTTCGGTTTTAACGTCTGCAATGGCTTTTGCCACTGTATCGAAATCCTGGGGAACTGTTACCGCAACATCCCTGAATTCCTGTTTTAACGCCTCAAGCTCTTTACCTGTTGCACCCGTTCCCGCCGTGATAGTCCTGGATGCCTTGGTGAAATCGTCACCGATCTTGACAAGGGCAAGCCCCGCTCCGGCGACTGCCAGACTTACACCTGCAACGGCTTTCGAAATCTTCTGAAATTTATCAGCCGATCCCTTTGTATCCGTATTGACGAGAATATTGACTTCGTTCGCCATCTATTTCGTTTCCTTGCTACCAAGACTTACCAGGTGGAGCATTTTCAATAAACTTATATCTTCCCGTAATAATTCAGACGGCAAAACACTATACCTCTGGCAGATGCCATCAATTAACTCTGCCTGTTCAAGAGCCAGAGGTTTCGTTATGGG
>Ga0208813_1001467_pt1 | contig 12507 bp, 14 predicted proteins | sample MalvireepMed_904_FD_184250 | JGI IMG/M metagenome (GOLD analysis project Ga0208813, IMG submission 184250) | Marine viral communities from the Global Malaspina Expedition - Malaspina viral metaG DeepMed_904 (SPAdes) (version 2) | ecosystem: Environmental > Aquatic > Marine > Oceanic | place... | reverse complement strand
CGAGAAGGTCAGTTTTTCAGGTACCATTTTGGATAGCGGCTGTTGGTGCTTGGTGAACGGTGTAAGGTCCTGAAACTATAGCACTTTCAGCCGCTTTCTTTTATCCCCTCATGAGAAATCCGGGCTAGCAGATCAGGAGGCCTGTGAGTGGATCGTTCCGGACGATCCACTCATTCTCCGTCAAGCCTACGAAGAGGGTCTGACGCCTGAAGATGAGTATGACCGGCTCAATAAAGTCGCCGCCTGGCATGGGTGTGGTTGTGGATAACGAGTATACGTATCAGCCATAGGTACTCTGGTGCAGCAGGATTACCCACCCCATTCCACCTGAACACATAAGCTCTTTTGCAACCAGCCCAGGCTATCGGCGTCTCTGTCATCGACTCAAAACCAGTTTCTTTACTGACCATTCTCGAAATTAATTGATCATGCTTCTAGAGTTAAAGCCTGTTTTCATCAAATTAACAAAGCATTAACAAAGCATTAACAAATTATGAATTGTTGAATACAGAAACAGTGCTAGCTTTGATCAAGATAAAAACAATATTGAGGATTAATTATGTTACGTAGCAAACTTCCCTTTATAGCAATCACTGCAAGTCTTTTTATCACAGCCTCCGCAAACGCAGAAGAAATCGGAGCGCTTTTTCCCCTCAGCGGCCCCAACGCCACCTACGGTGACATATTTATGTCAGGCGCGGATCTTGCCGTGCGCCATGCGAATGAAGACAAAATGTTGTCAGATGACTTAAGCATTATCTATGAAGATAGCCAGGCATTACCTCAGCAGGGCGTTGTCGCAATGAACAAACTGGTGAATGTTGAGGCCGTACCGTACGTGCTCTCAGCTTTCACAGGTGTATCCAAAGCAATCTCAACTCTTGCACAGCGGAGTCAGACCGTCGCGGTAAACGGCGGCGGTGTTGGCCCGGATCTGGCAGAACTGGGCGAATATTTTTGGAACGTTATACCTTTGGCAAACAATGAGGTGGGCGCACTCGTTCGCTATGCGGTGAACGATTTGGGACACAAACGGTTTGTTCTGGTGTATGTTGATGATCCATTGGGGGAATCTATTCAAAAAGAGTTAGAAAAGTCATTGCCACCATTGGGTGCTGAGCTTGTGGACGCCCACTCCATTGCCTCTTCTGCCCAGCAGTTCAGCGGGGTGGCGGCACGAGTTCGTAGCGCTAATCCCGACATGGTATACGTCGCCTCCTACGGGTCTCAGCAGTTGCAGATCGTAAAACAACTTCGCGACAACGGTGTTAATGCACAGATTGCGAGCTATTCCGCCTTCTCCGTACCTGAATTGCAACAACAAGAGGAAGCTCTGGGCTCACTCTTCACAACTCAGAGCATTGACTGGGATTCCGAAGATCCGATTACAAAGCGTTTTGTCGATGATTATAACGCGGAGCACGGCAAGAATCCGACGTCTTACATTGCCAACTACTATAACGCTGTAAGAGTTTTCGCATTGCTCGCTCAAGATCTAGAGGAACAGGGTAAAGAGATTACCGGGGCCAACCTCCTGGCTCAGCGTAAGGCCACAGACACTTTTAAGCTGGTTGGTGGCGAGGTGTCTTTCCAGGAAAATGGCACCCTGCTGGCACCGATCCAGGTGCTCGAAGTGGACGGCTCAGGCAGCGGCAAAGTAGTTTTTGTAAATACTGCTGAGTAAGGAGCTATCATGCTGTTTCTGCAACTCCTTGCGAACGGCCTGCAGGTGGGGGCGATTTACGCCCTCACCGCGGCTGGCTTTTCACTGATCTTCGGGTCTACCAAGATATTTCATTTCGCCCACGGCGCAACCTTCGCGATCGCGGCATACCTGTTCCATTTTGCGTTAGCCGGACTGGGCATGCACTGGACTTTTGCGGTGTTGTTGGCAGCCGTCAGTGCAGTCGTATTTGGCATTTTGCTGGATCGGCTAATGTACGCACCGATCCAGCGCCACGAAGGCTCTTTCTTTACCGTTTTTGTCGCCTCCTTCGGTATTGGAATTGTCGTCCAGAATCTGCTTGGGAGTGTGTTCGGACGGGGCTTCATGTCGGTTGCTACCCCCTTGAGCAACTCTGTCGAGGTAATTCCGGGCATCTATCTTTCGCCGCTGAACGGATTGGCAATTGTATCGGCGATCATCTGTTTCGCCGCTCTGCACTTATTCCTGACCCGCACGTTTGTGGGTAAGGGTATGCGAGCGCTGAGCGAAAACCCTGAGTTGGTTCGCACATTTGGGCTTAGCCCCCGCAGGCTGTCGACTTACGCCTTTGCGCTCGGATCGTTGCTGGTGGTGCCGGGCGCAATATTCACGGCAGCTGGTACCGGTATCAACCCTGCTGTTGGACACCATGTCATGTTGATCAGCCTGGCGGCAACCATTGTAGGGGGGATTGGCAGTCTTCGGGGTGCTGCCTGTGCCGGCTTGCTGATCGGTGTGGCAGAGAACCTGGCGATGTGGAAGTTAGGTACCCAATGGAGCGAAGCGATTACCTTCGCGATCTTGTTCTTCTTTATCATCTTCAAGCCGTCCGGTTTCTTTGGGCGGCAGACGGTTTCGTGAGGCGCTGACATGACAGCTTATATATTGAACTTGCTGGTCCTGATCTCGGTTTACGCGATCCTGTCGACCACACTGAATTTCATTATCGGATATGCCGGTATCTTCTCTCTGGCCCACGCAGTGTTTTTCGGAATCGGCGGCTACACTGCGGCCTTAGTGGCCATGCATGTTAGTCCGGAGTTCTTTGTGGCGATTCCTATCGCCATGGCCGCTGCCGCTGGAACGTCTCTGCTACTGGCCTTGCCTGCCCTTCGAGTAAGGGGCGAATACTTCGTGGCGGCTTCCCTGGGGTTGCAGGTCTTGGCAGTAACCTTGTTTTCGGAGTGGAAAAGCTTCACCGGAGGCATTGGTGGTGTCATCGGGATTCCATCCGTGGAACTGTTCGGCTATCCCGTTTACAAACCGTGGCAATTTCTGATTATCTCACTGATTTGCTTGGCGATTATTATTGTCCTTATCCGGACTTTGGTGCACACCAGTTTCGGACGGAGCCTAAAGGCAATACGAGACAGTGAGTCGGCGGCTTTAGCTTCGGGCAAGAATATAACGGTGATCAAAACCCTTTCTGTCGTGATGTCCTCGTCGTTAGCTGCCGTAGCTGGAGCGCTCTATGCTTTTTACATGAGCTTTATCAATGTCGAGAGCTTCATGCTCGATACGTCGGTACTGGTAATGGCGATGGTAATCATTGGAGGCACTGCAACGATTTTGGGACCCCTACTGGGCGCCGGGTTGCTGATGTTACTGCCTAGCGCCCTGACTTATCTGTGGTTCCTGCCACAAACAGAAATCGGTTCCATCCAGCAAATCGTCTACGGACTAGCCATGGTGTTGCTGATGATTTTCCGCCCTGGAGGCATTGTGAGCTCACACCCGGGAGGTGGCAAATGAACGAGCCGTTAATTCCAGTTCAGAAGCACACAAACACTGCTCCCGATTCCGGCTTTACAAGCTCGACAGGGGAACAGGAAGTATTACTGGAGATAAACAACCTCAGTAAAAACTTTGGTGGTCTTCAGGCTATCAGTGATGTGTCCCTAAGCCTTCGGGCCGGCATTGTCACGACCCTGGTAGGTCCGAACGGGGCAGGTAAAACCACCTTGTTCAATATGATAACCGGTCACATTCAGCCTTCCGAGGGCGACGTACGCTGGCAGGGCGAGTCGTTGATCGGAAAACCACCCTGGAAAGTTGCAAGGGGCGGGATTGCAAGGACATTTCAGGACCTTCGACTGTTTACCCACATGACGGTGGAAGAAAACATTCTCACTATGATGGAGCCGGGGGCATGGCTCTGGCAGCTTGGTGGAAAATCAGGCAAGGCCAGGCGATACGATAAAGTGGACCGGATACTTGAGAGAACCGGGCTTACAGACAAACGCCATACACGGGCACTGGATCTGGCTTATGCCGAACGCAAGTTCCTGAGTCTGGCCCGTATCATGGCAACAGATTCCCGGTTGTGGCTTCTGGACGAACCGGCGTCAGGGCTTGACCCAAACTCCTACAACCTGTTTCTGCAGTTGCTCAGAGACGAGGTCAAAGACGGTATCACCGTCTGCATCATCGAACACAACCTCGACATAGTGGTGAATATATCCGACCGAATTGCATTTTTGGATCAGGGTAAATTATTAGCCGATGACGAGCCAGAAACTATCCTGAACGACCCAACCCTGGCCGCAATTTACTTCGGAGAGCGATAACCATGACAGACAAAATTCTCCAGGTTGAGAATCTGGTGGTCGGTTATGGCGGCCGACCCGTGCTGACGGATATCAATGTTCACGTTAACAACAATGAAGTGTTGTGCCTGATCGGACATAACGGTGCCGGAAAATCCACCCTGTTAAAGTCCATATTTGGTCTAGTACCGCACGAAGGTGGCCGCATTCAGTTCAACGGTAAACCCGCAGTCATCGACCCTCGGGCGATGACCATGGCGGGCATGTCCATGGTGCCGGAAGGCCGTGGCGTGTTCCCCGGCATGACCGTAGAGGAAACCCTGAGTCTGGGGATGTGGGCGGCGGGAGTTCCCGAAAATGAGCGGGCGGAGAGAACTGATTGGGTAATGTCGATCCTGCCGGTGATGAAAAAGTTTTACCGGACACGAGCTGGGGACCTGTCCGGCGGACAGCAGCAAATGGTCTCTATTGGCCGCGCACTGCTTAGTCGCCCTCGCTGCTTGCTGATGGATGAGCCCTCGATCGGTCTGGCGCCAAAGTTGTTTCAGGATCTTTGTGGCCCAATACGGGAACTTCAACAGAAAACAGGGATGTCGATCCTGTTGGTGGAGCAGAACGTTAAGGAGGCTCTGAAAATCTCTGATCGAGTCGTTGTGATGAAATCCGGTCAAATGACGTGGGAAGGCCTGCCGAGCGAACTGAGTGATAACAAGAAGTTGATGGAGCTGTACTGATGATGAAGAAGCTCACCCTGACTGCGCTGGTGGCCGAACATCTGGAGCAGGCCCCGGAATCCTGTGCGCTTGTGGTGGGTCAGCGTCAAATCAGCTACCGAGAATTGGATCAGATGGGGCTGGTAGCAGCGGCTTGGTTACGGGAGCAAGGTGTTCTCCCGGGCGACCGGGTAGCTGTGTGGCTGGTTAATCGGCCCGAGTGGCTCGCGCTGATGCTCGGATTATCCCGCATCGGCGCAGTGCTGGTGGCAGTGAATACCCGTTATCGAGCGGCGGAACTACAACACATCCTGTCGATGTCGGGAGCCCGAATACTGATTATGCAACCAAGCTTTCGGAAGATCGATTTTCAGTCTTTGTTGCAGGATCTACAGCCCCATGCTTTACCCGATCTGGAAACAATTGCAGTTATCGATCCAGAAACCCAGTTGCCAAACCTGAACTGGTGTTCCGGGATGGCCTTCCCCGATCTGGCAAGTACAGATGCTACGGAACTAGAGGATAAATCTGGCGATAATGACTTGGCTATACTGTTTGCCACGTCAGGCACTACAAAAATGCCGAAGTTGGTGATGCATACTCAATGCTCACTTACCCGCCACGCACAATGCGTGGCTGCAGCATTTCTGTTTGATCAGCCAGGCGCTGGCCTGCTTGCACCATTGCCATTCTGTGGAACCTTTGGATTGGTCCCGGTAATTGCTGCGCTCGCAGCAGGAGCGCGTATTACGGTCATGGAGGCGTTTGACGCCAAGCCAGCCGTCGAGCTGATCCGGACACACCAGCTAACCCACCTGTTTGGCAGTGACGAGATGTATTGGCGTCTCCTTGACGCGGTACCTGAAAGCGTCAGGCTGGATAGCTTGCGAGTATGTGGCTTTGCCGCATTCCAAACCGGCGCCGCGGAGCTTGTTCAACAAGCCAGTGCCAGAGGCATTCCGCTTGCAGGCGTCTATGGATCCAGTGAGGTGCAGGCTTTGTTTTCAATACAGCCTATGCAAAACGATACGCAGGAACGGTGCAAGGGAGGAGGCTTTCCTGCAGATCCGGAGGCAAGAGTGAGGGTTCGCGATGCCGAATCTGGTGAGTTGATCGATCCAGAGCAGAGCGGCATTCTGGAAATTGCCGCTAAAGGTAACTTCTCTGGGTATTACAATAATCCTTGCGCCACGTCTGAGGTAATCGACCAGGAGGGATACTTCTCTACCGGGGATATGGGCTACATGCGCAAGGATGGCTCTTTCGTATACCAAACTAGACAAGGTGATGCTATTCGCCTGGGGGGGTTTCTGGTAAACCCATCAGAAATAGAAGATGTCCTTAGGGAGTGTCCGGGGGTCGTCGAAGCCCAGGTAATTGGAGCTGATGTTGATGGCGTGCAGTCCTGCGTGGCATTCGTGATTGCCGAACCAGATAGCGATATCGATGCCGATAGCATCAGAGCATGGCTCAGAAATATTATCGCGCCGTTCAAGGTGCCGGCTCGAGTCTGGTTTCTGGACGCCTTCCCTGTTACTGAAAGTGCCAATGGCATCAAGATCCAAAGAGCTAAGCTGAGAGAAATGGCCGCCGAGAATGATGCGGGTATTAACCGCTAGCCTCCTTTCATTAGTCAGGCCGGTACATCTGAAACTTCTGAGAAACATCCACTTTGAAATAGTCTGCGGGGCCTCCACCACGAAGTACGGGGTCGGCCCCAGCAGTATCGTAGATTCCGTTGCGGAGTAAACGCTTCGCAATATGAACGCCGACCACTTCACCGAATACCATCCATGTGTTCAGCTTTTCGCCATCGGCACCGGCAAGCTGGAGAATCTGGGATACACGACATTCGAATGAGACCGGGCTTTCCGCCACGTGCGGTACCGAAATTACACGGGAGGGTGCCGGCGTCATACCTGAAAGCGCAAATTCATCAACCTCCGGCCCGACTGCCGCACAGGTTGCGTTCATGGCTTCGCTCAACGGGCGTGTCACCAGACTCCAACAGAACTCTCCAGTTTGCTGGGCATTACGCACAGAATCCTTGAAGCCAATACTGGAGAAAGCCACGATGGGCGGATGGTAATTGAAGGCGTTGAAGAAACTATAGGGTGCGAGGTTTAGGATTCCGGTGCGGTCCCGAGAAGATATCCACCCGATGGGGCGAGGCGCCACCAGCGCGTTGAACGGATCATGGGCAAGGCCGTGACCATTAGCAGGTTGATAGAAGTGGATATCTTCGCCCATACAACCTCCCCCTTAAGGCTGACCCTTCATCGTCTGTCTATTTTAGTCTTTGATTGCGCTCGGGTGCTCATTCAAAGGCGTCACTTCAACATCCATGAAAGGGAACAGAGGAAGGGAACTCAATAATTCATGCAACTCCTGATTCGACTCTACATCGAAAATACTCACATTTGAATATTTCCCTGTCACCCGCCACAAATGAGGCCACTTTCCTTGGCGTTGAATATCAATTGCGCGATTCTTCTCTGCTGCTTTGATATCCTCAAACTCTTCCTTTTTCATATGCACAGGCGGATTTACAGTCATCTGAACCATAAACAACATAGCCAAAACTCCTTAAAAGTCATTCACCCAACTAGAAAACCAAGAACTTAATGAACATCCCGGGTAATAATGGGTTTGAGCTTTCCAATAAAACTCTTGCCATGCTCAAACCATTCCTTACGAATACTTGATTCCAGATATTCCTGATATTTTTCGTCACTTTCAAACCAACATTCGGCTACCGCATCGAATGGCCCAACATTGAGATATGGGACATGCGTGTCTTCCGGCTCCCGGGCGACTAACCGTACCTCGTATTTATATAAGGCCGGGACATCATGGGACATGTCGTAATGAACCTTGCACTCCTCTGCAAATTTTTCAGGAGACATACTCTCCGGACGCACCAGCAAATACACTATTCTAATCATCGGTAGCCTCTCAATCAGCGGGATGTAAGCCTGAAAAATCCACTTCTACCCCGGTACTTCGCACGATTTCTTCCCGTGGGACGGCCGGGTTCACAAAGAGCGCACGAACCTTGCGACCATTACTGCAAGTTTCAAAGGTTCCATAGTTCGTATAAATGCGGGTCACACAACCCAGCCCGGTGGGCGGATAGGTCAGTTGTGGCACAATCTTGGGGCGGCCATCCCGATCTACATGATCCATCATTACGAAGGTCTGCTTTGCACCGATCGCCAGATCCATCGCACCGCCAACCGCCGGGATTGCATCCGGATCTCCAGTATGCCAATTGGCGAGGTCGCCGTTGCAGGCAACCTGGAAGGCTCCGAGCACGCAGATGTCCAGATGCCCTCCTCTCATCATCGCAAACGAATCCGCATGATGGAAAATTGCCGCGCCTGGTAACAATTTGATCGGCACTTTGCCGGCATTAACCAGATCAGGATCCTGCTCACCTTCCGGAGCATCAATCCAGCGCCCGAGCACACCATTTTCGGTATGGAGAATAACCTCCTTATCTCCCTCTCCTAAATGGTTAGCCACCAGAGTTGGCATACCAATACCCAGATTCACGTACGCGCCCTCTGGAATATCGCCGGCAATTCTCGCCGCTAGCATAGACCTATCTTCAGTATTCATAATGCAAACCTTTAACCATTGTTAGGGAAGAAGACTCAGACTTTAATGAAAACATTGACATAGATACCCGGAGTCACAACGCATTCCGGGTCTAGCTGACCAGCCTCAACGACTTCACTGACTTCGGCAATGGTTGTCTTTGCTGCCATGGCCATTACAGGGCCAAAATTTCTGGCAGTCTTTTTATAGGTAAGATTCCCGTAACGGTCGGCGACAGCCGCTTTGATCAACGCCACGTCAACACGAATGGGATACTCCAAGACGTAGTTAACTCCATCGATCTCTCGCGTTTCCTTTCCCTCAGCCAGAGCAGTGCCATATCCGGTTGGCGTAAAAAATGCTCCAATCCCAGCCCCACTAGCCCTTAACCGCTCAGCCATGTTGCCTTGCGGCACCAGTTCAAGCTCAATTTCACCTTTTCGATACAGATCTTCAAACACCCAGGAATCTTTCATTCTTGGAAAGGAGCAGATAATCTTTCTGACTTTCCCGGCCTTTAGCAAAGCAGCAATGCCTTCCTCCTTTTGCCCGGCATTATTCGTAACAATGACAAGATTTTTGGCATTTTTATTTTTTATTAATGCGTCAATGAGCATATTGGGAGATCCAGCGCCACCAAACCCGCCAATGGCCACAGTGTCTCCCTCGTTAACCCTGGAGACTACCTCCAGAAGATCACTTGTTTGTTTATCAATCATTCTATTCCCTTTTGTTTTTGAGCAATAAAAAATAATCGGTCAAGAAACTTTACCCGACGATCCACCACCTACATCAATCCCTTAATTGATTAACCTGCAGTAGAGGGTAACCAAAGGACCAGGTCAGGAAAAACAATCAGGACAAAAACAAGTGCCAACAGTGCGAGAACATACGCAAGGACGCCAGAGAATATAGATTCCACTGAAATATTGGCAGATTTAGCCACGACAAATACATTTATCCCAACAGGCGGAGTCACAATTCCGATCTCAGACAGCAGAATAACGATCACTCCGAACCAAAGTGGATCAAAACCCAGGCTGATTACCAAAGGTAATACCACCGGTACGGTTAGAATCAGAATAGAAATCAAATCCAGAAAAAGGCCAAGCACCAGATATAGCAAGACGATAAATGCAAGGATCAGATAGGGGGAAACATCCAAACCACCCACCCATGCCACCATCTCCCGGGTAACCCCCGTAAAAGTAATGAAATAACCAAAAATATGTGCGCAAACGATAATTAAACCGATCATTGCGGAAATTGCACAGGTGTTAACGAGTGCTGTTCGAAATCTTTCGCCGTTAAGGTTTCCGGATTTCCCCGCAATCAACAACGCCCCAAATGCGCCAAGCGCTGAAGATTCAACGGGTGTAGCGATTCCGGTGTAGATCAACCCTGTCACCGCGAGAAACAAGAGAATAAAGGGTCCGGCGACCTTGAGTGACTGTATCTTCTCTTGGAATGAATAGCCCCTATAACTTTCAGGGAGTGGATGACGGAACAGCAAAACCTTGATGGTGAGCGCAATGGTCAGTGTTACCAGAATCCCGGGTACAATTCCTGCGATGAGCAGATCAGCAATGCTCACGCCGCTGAGTAGGCCATAGAAAATTAACGCGACGCTAGGAGGAATAAGCATCGCAATGGTTCCTGATATAGCCGCGATGCTGCCAGCGACTCGCTGGGGATATCCCTCATTCAGCATGGCAGGCACACTGGTTTTGGCTAGTGTAGCGGCCGCAGCAGTACTTGAACCGGAAATGGCACCAAAAGCCGCGCCGGTGATCACAGTTGCGATTCCGACCCCTCCTTTGACCCTGCCAGTCCATTTAGCGATTGCATCGAACAAAGACGACGTAATACCGCTTACTCCCATGAACTCGGCCATCAGAATAAACATGGGAATGGTCAACAATTCATAGGTACTCAATGCGGAGCCTGGTGACGCGGTCAGTATCCCAACCAGCACATCGGCATTGGTCGCCAGAAAAATGCCAAGTGCACCAGAGAGCGCCAGACTGATCGCAACCGGCACACCAAAAGCCAGTAGCGCAAAAAGTACAAAAAATGGTAGATAAATCGTCATGTCCGACTTCCTCCCAGCGCCAGCAACTGGTGAAAACTGGTCGTCAGGAGGCGCAGGGCAAAAGCCCCACAACTGAGGAACACCAGGATGTCTGCTGGCCACATTGGCCATGGAATGACCCCACCCATCACATCACCGTCGACCCAGGCGTGCCACCCCTCCTGAAGGTAGAACCATGCGATATAGGCAAACAACACAACAGAAGCAAGCCCGACGATGAAGAGCACCACTCCCTGCACCCGGTCGTTCATTCTTTCACCGAAATAGTCGACCTTGAGATGGGTACCCATTCGAAGCGCATATGAAAAGGCAAGGAAATAAGAGCCGGGAAGCAAATACAGCACGATGAAGTCAAACGACCAACTCAACGGACTGGACAAGACGTAACGCAGGAATACATCGACACAGGTAACAACCATCGCAACCACGATCATTAGCGCAGCAACGCCCACCAACAGGTTTTCGACGTAACGGACTGCGCAATCAAGCCAGGCTAAAGGGCGGGTAACAGCTAAAGTAGTCAACGTCATCCCCTTCTTAAACTGATACTTTGAGGTGCCCGATCACATGACTCACCAAGTAGCCGGCTCAAACACAAAACCGCCGTTCTGGCGTCGCACATAGCCGCAATAGGGGTCACCAAAATGAACCGGCAGAAGCAGGGCATCTTCATCGGCCAGCTGGTTGAGCATTTGCATCCTTACCTCTCGCGCCCGCTCTGGCCAGATACAGTAGCCGGAATTGAATTCGGGACGCATGATTTGCAGAGGGCTATGGAAAATATCACCACTAAAAATGCCCACCTCGCCCTTCGATTCGAGCCGGAACGTTACCTGCCCGGGGCTGTGGCCGGCAGCCGAATGCACGGTCAGGCAGTCAGCAATTTCATCACCCGGACGCATAAGACGGGCGAGACCTTCATTCATGATTGGCATAACGCTGTCAAAGAACGAATCACCAAACACGTCGATCACACCGGGTGCCTTGTTCTTTCCCTCCTGACAGAAAGTGAAGTCATCTTCCGGAAAGTAGTAGGTTGCATTCGGAAATGTGGGGACCCAGCGACCATCCTGCCAGGTGGTATTCCAGCCGACATGGTCGGCATGCAGATGAGTCATCACCACGTGGGTCACATCCTCAGGTGCCGCCCCCGCAGCTACGAGCCATTCTCGTACCAAGGTGTTCAGCATATGCATGCGGGGAATATCTTGTCTGGGCTTGTAATTGCCCACTCCGGTATCAATCACAATGATGCTGGAGCCGGTCTGTACGATCCAGAACTGGATTGTCACGATCAGCTTACCCATATGAGGCACCCAATGGTGGGGCGCCATGATGCTCTCAAGCCGATCAAAATCGCCTCGCTCGGCCTCCGGAAACAGGAAAGCAGGATCATGGGTAGGACCAGAATATTCCAGGATGCGGGTGACAGTAGCGTCACCGATACGCCGAGTCTGAATCATGGCAGAGACCTTTTTATAATTGATTCGGAGGCTTTGAACTTTGGATTTGATGCCATCCGTTCTTTCGCCTTCCAATATCCGTCAGCGCAAACGGAAGAGTCAATGCAGAATTATCAAACACATTCTTAACCAGTGGTTAACAGGAACAACATTAATCTCACTTACCATTAAGCGATGATTAACAGGCGCTGAATATTTTAGAAACGCCGATACTGCAGATATTTGATACTAATTCGAAATAAAGTAAGCGAACATTACCCGGAGATATAAGCCAAATCCGGATGGCCAAAAAACGATTTCAATAGTCGTGGCAATTTTTGCAAACGTCGAAGCTGCCGGTAAACAGTGCTCCGAAGTTGTTCTTTGCTGTTAATGATCTTTTTACCGA
>Ga0208813_1001465_pt1 | contig 12513 bp, 14 predicted proteins | sample MalvireepMed_904_FD_184250 | JGI IMG/M metagenome (GOLD analysis project Ga0208813, IMG submission 184250) | Marine viral communities from the Global Malaspina Expedition - Malaspina viral metaG DeepMed_904 (SPAdes) (version 2) | ecosystem: Environmental > Aquatic > Marine > Oceanic | place... | reverse complement strand
ACATATCGCGCAGGGGCCAGGAGTCACCCCGTCCAGCATACGATTTCATCCCGGTCAACGGTTTGCCTTGGACGGAGATGAGCCTGTGGATGTTGACGCTTTGCTTCGAATCGGAGCAATCAAATTCTATGAAGACTCAGACGCAGAGTGGGCGCAAGCGCGGTTAGCAGAAGCACCGCAACAGCCCAGAAGGAGAAGGAACCGTGGCTAGAATCTCAGCAAAAGGCGCGGCATTGCTTGTCGACGAGTTCGACTTCAGCGGTGTCAGTAATTCCATGACGCTGAACTTCACCGAAGCTCCCGCTGACGTGACAGCGTTTGCTGATACTGACATGACTTATATCCAGGGCAAGCCGACATTCACTTTTGATGTCAGCGGTCTTTGGTCGACAGCTTCCCCGAACTACGACGGGGAGATGTTCACCGACTTAACCGCTACGAATCGACGTGTAGGGATTTACCCTGGTGGATTATCTGATGGCAACGTGGGTTATGAGGGCGCAACAAATATCAGCGCGTCACCGCGAATCAGCACTATCGGCGATGCGATTGCTTGCAACGTCACATGGCAGGGCGCAAGTGCGCCTTTCCGTTCTACGATTCTTCGCTATGCTACCGATAGTTCTTCTGCCAACGGAACTCAATACACACTTGGCGCAATCGCCAACACGAACACCATCATCGGAGTTCTAAGGTTGATTGAGATTGGCGGATCAGGCAACAACACGCTGGACGTGAAGATTCAGTCTGACACTTCGGGCTATAGTAGCCCGTCAGACCGACTGACGTTTACGCAGTTGAATCAGGGTAGTGGAGCAACATCAGAAGTGCAGACCGCCACAGGGCCAGCAGGGTCGGATAACATCTGGCGCGTCGTTGTAACTATCGGCGGTGCTGGCAGTCGTTCATTCAAATTTGTGGTTGGCTTCGGCTACTACGTCACATAGGAGAAGACTATGGCACGAACTCACGGAAAGGATACAAACTTCTCGTTCAATGGGGTGGCTATCGAGGACGAGCTTAGTTCGGTCACGATGGATATCGCTGTCGGCGAAAGCGACATCACCGCTTTCAATGACACATACCAGAACTTCCTTGCTGGTAAGAAAGATGTCTCGTTCGATGTAAGCGGCGCGCTTGACGCTGACTTCTCTGGTGACGGTGACGCGACAATCTTCGACCATATCACTTTGACATCGGGGCCAAAGACTTTGATTTTTGATCCTGACGGCGCAGGGCCAGACACTAACAGCCCTGAATACACTTGCACCTCAAGCGGACTGACGGGAGCGTTGTGTAGCAGTTACACCATCAATCTGCCAGTTGGTGATGCGGCAACATACAGCGCGACATTCCAATGTTCAGGCTCTACAACTAGAGCAGTTTCATAAGGAGGAACCACTATGGCTCGCACACATGGAAAGGACGCCGACTTCTCATTCGACTCCGTGGCCCTGGAGGATGAGCTTAATAGCGCGACCCTAAACTTCACTGTCCCAGAGGCAGACATCACCGCCTTTAGCGACACCTACCAGAACTTCCTGGCAGGCAAGCCGACGGCGACTTATGACATCGCAGGCTTCGCGGATCTCGCATCCTCGCAGGGCGACGCGACCATCTTCGGAGAGCTTGGCTTAGAGGGTGAAGAAATCGATTTTGAACCTGATGGATCGACGGGCTACAACGGGTTCGCCATCGTCACTTCTTACTCGATTACCAGCACTGTCGGCGGGCCGATTACCTACTCAGCATCCTTCCGTCACAACGGTGGATCAGCCGCCGCTGACGCCGCCGCACCGACCCGCGGATAAGGGTCTGAATCGGGCTAAAATCTTGGTGGTGGTTCCTTGATGGTTAGTATCAAACTATGACCCTACGGTTCCTGACAGGGTGTCATACAATGAGTTGCCTACGGCAGGCCACCACCAAGAAAACGGCTCTCAGAGCCGGGAATCGGGTGGTCGAAAAACCCGATTTACTGTCATATTGATAATGGACAACATCTATTATCCGAAACAATAATACGCGTCCAATCAAAACATAGAAAAAATGTTCTAGTAGGAGAGGCTCAATGAAGCCCAAAATACCGGCAACAAAGGTCAATTCTGACGAGTGCTTTATCAGCGTTGGACAGGTGATTGAGGACGGCGAAATCAAGGACGCAGGGACTCCTCATTACGTCCATAAAGGGGAGTGGGTTGAGGTGCTTCCTGTCATGACAGTGAAGGAGGTAATGCAACTCAGTCGGCTCCAAGCGGGGGCTGACGACCCTGGTTCGTTGGGGGAGAATCTGACGCAACTTTGTCAGGAATTATCGCGACGCATAATCTCTTGGAACTGGACGGATCTGATGGGGGAGTCGATGGAGCAACCCTACAAACGGCCCGACATCTTGGAGGGGCTGTCGTCAGAAGAATTGATGTGGCTGGTCAGTGCTACTGGCGGGAGTGAGACAACTGATGAAAGAAAAAAAGACTCCGTGAAGTTGGAGAACATATCCTCGGAGATGGAACCCAACCAGGCTACGCTACCATCGGCATAATCTGTGAAGCGTTCGGATGTCTGCCTAGTCAGGTAATGCAAGAAGATTGGGCGACGATCCGCAACATCATGGAGTTCCGATTACTGACAGGTGCAAAGGATCAGCACAATCAGGACGCGAGTCAGATGCAACCAGCACAAGTGAAAATCTGGACAGAGATGGCAGAGGCAGTAGAGGACGATGGCTGACGCGACAACAATCTCGGTACTGATAAAAGCGCGAGACGAAGCCTCGGCGCAACTGAAGAAAGTCGAAGGCAACATGGGTCGACTTTCTGAGAGTTTCAGCAAGCATCGTCGAGGCATAGGAATGGCCGCGACTGGTATCGGTGCGGCCATCACGGGTATCGCGACCATCTCGCTGAAGTCTTCACTGGATCAGCAAATTGGCATCGACCAGTTAGACGTAGCGTTGAAGAATGTCGGGACAAGCTATGAAGCGAACAAGAAACAGATTGAAGACTTAGCCTCAGCGCAACAAGCCAAGACGAATTTTGGGGACGAAGAACAAAGAAAGGCATTACAGAAGCTGGTGCAAGTGACAGGCGACTACGACTTGTCCATGCAAGCGATGATCCCGTTGATGGACATGTCAGCCGCAACAGGGATGAAGTTAGAAGGTGCGTCAGTGCTTGTCGCTCGTGCGATAAGTGGTGAAGAATCAGCGTTGAAGCGATACGGCATCGCACTAGAAACGGGCGCAGGCCCACAAGCTGTCATGACTGCATTGATGGAGAAGTTCGCAGGCCAAGCAGAAGCCGCCGCTGATCCTACGACGCAGTTGAAGAATCGGGTGGGAGACTTGATGCAAGTCTTTGGTGATATGTTGCTCCCGATAATGACAGAGATGCTTCCGAAGATTGAATTGTTCATCCGTAAAGTTATTGAATGGGCAGAGGAGCATCCCACTCTAACAAAAGTCATTGGATTGAGCGCGGCGGCTCTGGGGGGTGTACTGCTTATTGTCGGCCCGTTGTTGCTGATACTGCCAACACTAGCGACGGCTTTTGGATTGCTCAGTGTGGCGATGGGGCCAATCACTCTTATCACTGTGGGCATCGCGGCGGCTATAGCGGCGGCGATTATCATCTACAAGAAATGGGACGATTGGAACAGAGAGGTGAAAGTGGGTGTCGTGCTTCTTAGTGTTGCAATCGCGGCAATATTCGGCCCCATTGGTTTGCTGACGGCGGCAGTCGCCGCCGCGATTCTTGTTTGGAAGAACTGGGATAAAGTGGTCGGCTTCATGCGCAAGGCTGTGGCTGATTTTGCTGTCCAAACCATTAGCTGGATACGCAAGCTCACAGAGGGCGTGAAGACTCTGGCGGGTTGGGTTCCCGGTCTGGGCAGAGTCGAAGACGCTCTGCAAGATGGGATCAACAAGTTAGAGGATATGGAGAGTTCTATCGACCAATGGTCTGTCAGTTCCGAAGATAGGTTGCGCGACCAGGCTCAAGCCTGGGGTGCGATGGAAGATAGCCATCACTCTACCGCTGGTGCTGTGGCGGACAACGTTCAACTAATGGCGAGAGAGCATGAAAAGATGGCTGACAAGGTAGCCGATTCCGTGAAAGATATTGACATGTCTTACGGCTCATTTGAAGATTCTGTGGCGAGGGCGCAAGGGATCGTCATAGAGTCACTTGATTCGATTATCGCGAAGCAAGAAGCATTGGAGATGTCCCAGGATGATTCGTATGCGCGGATCAGGAGCAATCTTGATGAGACAAACATCAAGTGGAAAGAGTCGCATCTGGGGATGGAGGATGTTGTCAGTCGATGGGCTGAAAGCACAAACCAAAGCACGGATGATGTTCTTGACCATTGGGACGACATCGACCTCGACCTCAAGGATTTGAAAAAAGTGTTCGCCCTATTCACTGAAGCGACGGGTCAAGACATATTCACTTGGGAAGGCAAAGTAAAAAGTGCCACAGATACCGTCTCAAGTAATTTCCGAAGCGTCGAAAGCAACATGACATTGATTGCTTCTGGCATCCATCAGACACTGATTGGGACTGCATCTGAAACGCTTCGCATCGCTAAAGGCATCCATGACACAATCGCAGGGATACATCGAGACGCATCAAGGTCAGTGCCTGCCCCTAGGGTTGGGGGATATACCGCGCCACCAAGATTTGCACCCGCGGCAACGGCTGGCCCGGCTGGAGCGATAACAACTGCGCCTCGGACAACGTCTGCCGCATTCGCGGCGGCAAGTCCAACAATCCAGGCGGCGGTTGCCGCTGGCTTCGGCAACCTCGCCGCCTATCAAGCGTCTTTGAAAATGGCTAATGGTGGGATCGTGCGACAGCCTACATTGGCGATGATTGGAGAAAGTGGCCCAGAAGCAGTCGTCCCATTAGGCAAGGGTGGGGGAATGGGAACCGTCAACAACTTCAACTTCCACGGTGCAGTCTACGGAGTAGAACAACTGAAAGAGGTCGTCGTCGAAGCAGTTCGCGACCATGCAATCTCAGGTGGATTCAGCGGCGTCTTTGCGGAGGCATAATGTTTGATTATCAGTGCAAACTACTTAGGGTCGTGGACGGCGACACCATCGATGTCAATCTGGATCTCGGCTTCAACGTCTGGCATCGGGCACGAGTTCGGATGCTGGGGATCGACACACCAGAATCACGCACACGAAATTTAGAGGAGAAAGCTCTAGGACTCGCGTCGAAAGCGCGACTGAAAGAGCTTCTCAAAGGAAGCAAACTTGAAATTCAATGTACTAAGGAAAAAGGTAAATTTGGCAGAGTTTTGGGTATTGTCTGGGCGACTGATAAAGCGGGCAATCGCATTGACTGTAATACTCAGCTTTGTATTGAAGGGCATGCTCGCCCTTATCACGGCGGCAAAAAACAGGCGTGGGTCTGATGCCGCTGAAGAAAGGATCGGGGAAGAAGACAGTGAGCAAGAACATCAAGACTCTAAGGAGTGAGGGATACAAGTCGAAGCAAGCAATCGCGATAGCTCTGGCAACATCAAGGCGCAAGCGCAAGAAGTAGGAGAATAGAAGTTGGCTCGTGGGACTTACGTCCTCGCGGTGGATTGGAACAACGACGGGGACTTCAGCGACAGCGGTGAAGACATCACAGCGCGCACTCTGAATGTCGAGTGGAGACGCGGGAACGATTACGCGTCTCAGCTAGTCGGGAAAGTCGTCGCTGGAACTCTTGTCGCAGAACTCAACAACGAGTCAGGTGATTATTCAACGTTCAACACGTCGTCAGCACTGACGGGCAATCTATTGCCGGGACGCAAGGTCAAGCTCACAGGCAACGACGGATCGACGACGCGAACTCTCTGGACGGGGTTTCTCGACAGCATCGAACCACAGCCGTCAGCGACAGGTGCAAATACTGCAAGACTGCGAGCAATCGGCCCGCTCGGTTATCTGAACAAGTTCGAAGTCTCGACGACGATGTTTGCGAGTAAGAAAGCAGGCGAGCTTATCGGTGAAATCTTAGACGTTGCTGGATGGTCTGACGACGACAGAGACATCGATGATGGGATCGTCGAATTTCCCCGCTTCTGGTGCGAACGGACAAAGACGTTGAAAGCACTGCGACTTGTCGAAGAAACAGAGACAGGCTTGCTTGAAGAAAGCGCGGCAGGGAAAATCGTCTATCGCGACAGACACGCTCGCAGTACGGATACCCTCTCTACGACCTCACAAGCGACGTACAGCGACGCAGGCGGGGCTTCCCTAGCTTACAGTGCTGTGACCCAAGTCGACCCCCTTAAATTCATTTACAACGAGCTTAGAGCGAAAATTCAACTTCATTCGGGAGCGTGGATTCTCGACAGTGCATCGCTTGGAGTCCAGACAGAACTCGCTGAAGATCCGTCAGTGTTGTGGACGCATCCAGAGGTGGGAAGCAATTCGCCCTCAATCGCGGCGGGCGAGACAAAGACGTTTACTGCGCAGTACCCGCAGAGCGGATCAGCGAATACGGCCCGTGCCGTAGACTTCTGGCAGAATCTCACAGCGTCGACAGACTATCTCGCGAACGACAGCGCAGATGGCACAGGCACGAATCGAACGTCAAGCATCACTGTCACTCTTACGAAGCGGGCGCAGTCGATGGACATCGCTCTGGCTAACGGTCATTCTGGTGCGGTCTACATCACGAAACTACAAGCGCAGGGCAATGCAGTCAGTGCGAAGAACGACTTCGAAGTCAGCGCGACAGACAGCACAAGTCAGACGACATTCGGGAAAAGGACTTACCCGCATCCAGGCAAGTTCGTGCCTGATGCAAACGAAGCGCAGAACTGGGCGGATTTTCACGTTGCCGCTTGGAAAGATCCCGTTCCTTTATTAAAATTAACGCTGGTAGGCAATCGCTCGACGGGAACGCTTACTGACGTTATGAGTCGCGAGATAAGCGACTTGGTCACAGTGACCGCAACAGGAGACGCAGGATTGGGGATCGACGAAGACTTCTTCGTTGAAGCAGTACATCATCAGGTGGACAGCCGATTGAATCATCGAGCGACATTCACGCTGTCGCAGGCGAGCGGATATGCGGGGTTCTTCGTCGTGGGAACTTCGTCACTAGGCAACAGCACACGATTGGCATACTAGGAGGAACGAATGGCTTGGACGACACCACGGACTTGGGTCACTGGCGAGGTGGTCACGGCGGCTTTATTAAACGCGCAGATTAAGGCCAATATGGATCTAAGCGCACCAGCCAAGTTGACCACGGCTGGGGACATGCTCTACGCGACTGGTGCAAACGCTACGGCGAGACTGGCAAAAGGCACCAACGGCAACATCTTGCATCAGGCCAGTTGTGCGCCAGCCTGGACTGCTACACCCAGCATTACAGACCTGACCCTCAGTGGAGCGTTAGACGTTAACGGCACGATTGATTACGACGGGACTGATGTTGATATGCTCTCCAGCGGTGATATCGACTTAGTGTCCAGTGCCAACGCCGCCGCCGCCATCTACATCGCGCAGTCCACAGGTACAAGTGGCACGATTAAGATTCACGCCGACACTGGAACGTCCGTCACAGAGGGTGCGGAGTCCATCAATATCTTGTCGGATGTTGGGGGCGTTGGGATTCGCAGTACAGCCAACCTAGCCAATGCCATCAATCTAACCGCTGACGGCGGCACGACTAGCACGATCCAGATTTACAACGACACTGGAACTGCGGTCAATGAAGGCGTGGCATCCGTCCAGTTGCTATCAGATGTCGGCGGCATTGGCATCAAGTCGGGCTTGGACGCCGCTGGCGCAATCCGCTTGACCGCCGATGCTGGCACTTCTGAAACCATCATCATCCATTCCGACCTGGGAAGTGGTGCCGCCTCAATCTGCCTGACTAGCGATGCTGGGGGCATTACGCTGACCCCTAGTTCTGCGGTCACTGTAAGTGGTGCGCTCACAGTGGGTGTCGATGATACAGGCCATGATGTGACCTTCTTCGGTGCTGCCGCTGGTGCATATATGCTCTACGACCAGTCATGCAATCTCCTAGATATACGAGGCGCAACTGCGGCAGGGCCAGGCCACTTGAAACTCACGACAGGTGAAACAACCGTTGTTGCCTGTGATGTCTTGGGCAGGATTGACTTCCAAGCCCCATTGGAAGCAGATTGTTCGGCTGATGCCAGGCTAGTAGCGGCAACCATTGCGGCGGTAGCGCAAGGCACGTTCTCCAATACGGTTAACGCAACTGACCTCATCTTCTACACAGGCCATTCAGAAACAGCGGCTGAACGGTTCCGATTCACCAGCCAGAATGAGATAGGAATCGCGGGTGCCAACTACGGCACAGACGGCCAGGTACTGACCTCTGGTGGTGCTGGTGCGGCGGTGGCATGGGAAGATGCTGGTGGCGGTGTTGTTTCTGGCGGCACTGATAACGCCATCCTCCGCGCCAACGGCACAGGCGGGTCAACGTCACAGGGGTCAGCAGTCACCATCGCTGATACGACAGGGACTATAACCCTGCCATCGGGAGGCCAAGTCATCTCAGGGACGGGGGATGAGGACACGCCCGGATTTTCCTTTGTCGGAGATTTGAATACAGGCATGTACAGACCTGCATGTCACGAACTCGCATTTACAACCAACGGTTACACCGGGATGCGCCTGGATGGTTCTGAGTTGCGGGTTGGCGCAGACTTGGGAACGGCTAACACTTACATGGGTACTGGCATTTCTATATGCCAAGCCGGGTGCGATAACGAAATCATATCCCTTAAAAGTTCAGATGTTGGTCATTCGTTTACTGCCTGCACTCAGGCAGATACCTATGGGGCGTTCAAGAAAGCCCATAACTGCAATGGTGGACTACTGGTAGAGGGATGGAATCAAGCAGGCGTCTTTGCTGTCGTAATCCGAGCGAATCAAAATAGTGGATGCGACGGCAAGATTAAACAAGCAAGTGCGGCAATCCGCCTAGACTCACGAAAATCAGACGGCAGTACGAGTGCTGGGCCACTCGACTCTAACCACAACATGGTGGTTATGAGGTGTGAATCATCGACCAAGTTCCTATTTGACAAGGAAGGAGACTTCTTCGCTGGTTGCGGTTGTAGCCTTACGCAGATAACCGATAATTACAATGACACTGAGATGATTCGTGCGCTGGACATCACTAAGTCGAAGTTTGGCGCGAAAGGACTGGTGGATTGCCGCTGGGACGAGTTCATCACATACAACGAATGTTCGCTGGTGGAACTAGGAATCCTGGGATGCACCCTAGAGAACGGAGGATTGTTAAATGTCACCGCGCTCCAGCGTCTTCACAACGGTGCAATCTGGCAACTACAGACACAGATTCGGGGCCAGGCCGAAGAATTGACCGCTAGGATTGACGGCTTGGAAACCCAACTCAAGGCTCTCCGAGGAGGATGCCCCTAATGGCAATCACATTCAATACCGATAGGCTTCAGGGTCTTGAGGGTACGACCATTGCAGGGGTCTATGCTCGTATCCAGACCGTACAGGTGAAGAAGTATGATGCGAGTAGTGACCCCGATACGGCGGTACATTGGCGGTGTCACTACAACGTGGTTCTCCACGCCTCCGCTGTAAAAAGAAACGCCACTGGTGAATACCCTGAGTGGGGCAACCGCCTGAACAGCCGTGAAATCGAACACTTCACTTGCACCTACGACCCGACCAGCAACAGCAACCCATACGCTCAGGCGTATGCCGACTTGAAGACCAAACTCGCCGCTGGTGGTAGCCCAATCGCATCCAGCATCGCAGACGCATAGGAGGAGTATGGCTAATACAGGAACGGAACACGCACTCATGGTTGTCAATAAACACCTGATGAACGCCGCGATGGAACTCGGTGGCGACCTCGACACCGTGTCCAAACAACAGGCTTTTGCTGAGAACATCGTCCGTGGCTTGAAGAACCCTGATATGTCGATGAATGGGGGCGAGGTCACGATGGAGAGAGTACAGGTCATGGAGACTGGAGAGATTCGCTTGCTCCCGCCAACGCCTGCTCCCATCACTGAGACTTGCGTACAGGCACCAGAGAAGAACGGCAAGAAAGACTCCAAGGAACTGGTCAATGCAAGCTAGTCAGCAAGTCTACGAGGACACACAAGTCCAATCGCCTCAACCGATATGGCCCCAGGAACCGCTTCCTGTAGGGGTACATAACATCGAGTTCAGTTGGGATAGGTTCTGCCGCCATGATGGTGGGTATATGAGGGTCATATTCCGTGACCTTGCTGATGACCCAGACGCGAAAGTGAGGCATCCGTACCACGGGTATGTCAAAGATGGCAAGCAGTACGGTGGATGGGTTCATCCTTATACATGGTGGTTCAAGGAGTATCTAGGTAAGGCCCAGATATTAGGAACCAACAATGAGAAGGGTCGCCTTTATCTAAGGGCGATGGCCCAGATTGATGACGAGACACTCACTACATGGCGCGACCTTCTTGCACCTCGCCATGAGGAAGTCGAGGGGGTCAGGCGTGAGAAGACCCACAACCGCCTCTGCTACCGCAGGGCCACCGAGGAGTGGCGGCTCCGCGACGAGCGTAAGGATTGGAATGACCCTAACGCGCTGGTGTTCACCAAGAGTTACGTCGGCGACTTGAACTCTGAGTGGCACAAGAACGATTCAGTGGCCCACATCTATCACAACGGTTACGCCATCATCGACAAGAACGATGTGGCCCATCTCTACGATACGGAGTTGTAACGTGTGGCGGAGCAACCTGATGTAACTGAACAACTAATACAGGCCAGGGTCGAGATTGAACGCCTGAAGGGAAAGAGCGCAACCACTCTCTCAGGCACCGAATTTCTCACTCTACTTTTTATGATGCCAATCATCATAAGTTTCGTGCTGATGGGGACGGTGATTATCTGGAGGACGACGAGCAACCCTGCCGAAGTGGCCCCCCATCTCGATTTGGTCTTGGTGGCTATGGGATTGTTCAGTGGGCCGGTGACTGCGTTCATCGCGACCCTTGCCCAGCGACTAGTAAATGATGGAAAGAAAGGGGGAAGTGAAGATTAACGACTGGAGGATAGGACGATGCAAGTATTAGCGATTGGTGGTGGCGTTCAGTCTATCCAGAATTGGATAGTCTCACTGGGGGTTCCAGAGGGGGCAGCCTTCTGGTTGACCGCAATGGTTTGCGTCGCAAGCGCGTCGCTAGTCACCGTTGGGCTGATGGTACTCATGTGGAAGTACCGCAAGGCACTTGTCCGTGACCGTGAAATCAAACTTGATAGGTTCACGGCACCGGGTATCCCTGGTATCGCTCTACTCAATGCGCTCCGAATCCCCACGCCCAAGTTTTCCTTTGACCTGAGTGGAATGAAGGGTGTCGGAACGGCACTGGGCATCGTGGGTGTCGCGTTTGTCGTGGCGTTCACATTCGTCATTGCCTCTACAGACGATACCCCGGTCTGGCCTGAAGCTGGTGCCGCTTACGCTCTGCCAAACGTTCATGGTGTGAGTCTGGAACCAGACCCTGAGAATCCAGCCGATGCTAACCAAACCCTTCAAATCAACCTAGCCTCTGGAGTCCGTTTAACCACGCTAACTCTGAACAATCTGGACTTGGGGAAGGCAGGGCTAACGGACTGTGTGACCATCCAAAGAACGACCAACACCACTGGATGGCTGTATGTGGATAGCTGGGTGATGACCGGTGTCAGCGCACCATCTTTGGATTTTGCCAACGTAGAGACAGGCAGTTTAAGCCTGGCTGCACAGACCGATGGTCATGCAATGGACGCTACCATCGACTCAACTATCAGTGAAATCAATATCGAAAGTTCTCGTGGGGCGGGTCAGTATATCGCTGAGAACAGCGTAGTTGACCGTGTAATCATCCAGATGGGGGGAGATGCCATCATAGGCACGCTGATTATGACCGATGTGGACTGTTCAGTGGGTGGCTGGAATGTAGATTACGTCAAGGCCGGGTCCATCACGATGGACAATACCTCGCAATTCGGTGACGGCGATGGCATCAATACGGCCGATTACACCATGAACAGCACTGTAAAAGCCCGAATTATCACGGATAACCTCGTCGATACCCCGATAACCGTGAAGTGATGATTAGACGCAGGCCAAACAAGCTATGGCAGTGGGTCAAGTGCCAGATGGGATGGCACCAGCTTGTGCTATGCGGCTGCGCTACCACGCTGATGTGCATCTGGTGTCTAGCAAGTGAACGCAATGCGGGAGATTAGGGAGCTAACCGAGCAGTTCCACAAGTTTCTGAATAACGATTTCAGGCATCTGGTGGTGGAGGTTGCCTACGTGAAAGGGCAGCTCAAGATCGTTCTGATGTTGATGGGTATAATCACCGTTGCGGTGGTAGGGTTGGCTGTCCAAGAGGTATTGAAATGATAGGAAAGATAAGACCCCAGATCTTCATGGCCCTGTTCATGCTCTCGCTGATCACGGGGTATGCGATCAATGCAGGGATGGTCGAGATAGCCACAGGCAC
>Ga0208813_1001464_pt1 | contig 12516 bp, 17 predicted proteins | sample MalvireepMed_904_FD_184250 | JGI IMG/M metagenome (GOLD analysis project Ga0208813, IMG submission 184250) | Marine viral communities from the Global Malaspina Expedition - Malaspina viral metaG DeepMed_904 (SPAdes) (version 2) | ecosystem: Environmental > Aquatic > Marine > Oceanic | place... | reverse complement strand
GTCTTCCGATTGTATCCGTTTTTCCAGGTCATAGCCGTTTGAAAAATAAATAACCGTATTCGCTGCAGTAAGCGTAATTCCATATCCACCGGTTTGAGGCGTTCCAACCAGAAATCTTACTTTGGGATCATTTTGAAAAGCATCCCGATTCTGCTGTCTTTCACTTTGAGGCGTGAGCCCATAATAATCGACCACGGAACCCGGACCATGGATCTGTTCAATTGAATTTAAAATAGTTTTTATATCGTATTGATAATGAGCCCAAATTATTGCCTTTCCTTCAATTTCCTCTAAAACCCCCATCAGTTCCGAAAGTCTATTATTCTTTATAGCTTGAGTAGTGCCATCATCCGCTGTAAAATGACCACAGGTAATTTGCTGAAGTCTCATAAGTTGAGTTAGTACATTTACAGTGGTAACCTGTTTTCCATTTAATGTAGCAAGAGCCGTTTCTTTCATTTGAGTGTAAATTTTTCCTTGATCGGGAGTTAAACTAATTTGTCTTTTCGTGTAATTTTTATCAGGCAGATCTAAGCAATCTTCTTTTAATACGCGGTAAGAAAAGCCTTTAAGTTGATCGGACAGTTCCCCGAGATTCTTAAATTTATCTACTACTTGAATAGATCGTCCATGAACGTGCAGAGTTTTCATTTCTGCATATCTATTCCTGAATGCATAATAGGAAGAAAAATCTAAAAGATATGGGTCAAGAAACTCGCACTGAGAATATAGATCCAAGGGATTTTTAGTAACCGGAGAGCCAGTCATTATTCTTCTGTATTTGGCTCTTTGAGACAAGGAAAGAATATTTTTAGTTCTTTTTGCACTAGGATTTTTGATAGTGGTACTTTCATCAATAACCATTAACGTATTATGCGAAAGCAAAAATTTAGAAGCAAAAGCCGTTCCTTTTTGAGTGCTTAATGCTTCCACATTCATAATTAAAATATGAAGCTCTTCTCCAGTTTTAAATAAAGTGCCTAGTTTATGTGATTGACTTTTAGTAATATTTGCTTGCCACAATACAGTCACATTTTCTATGTGATCTGGAAGATGTGTGGGAAGTTCTTGATTATACCATGTGCCTACAACGCCTTTAGGTGCAACAATTAAAAGACCATCTATCTTGCCTTTATCATAAAGCATAGAGGCATTATCAATTAATACTTTTGTTTTACCCGTACCCATTTCCATGAAATAGGCATAAGTTTCTCTATTCCATGACTTTTCTAATGCGGTCATTTGATGCGCATATGGCTTTGTCTTAAATTTATATTTCATAATCTTCTTCTTTCTTATTATTGACATATAATCCATAGTGTACTATATGTCAACCATGAAAGAAAAAATAGTTTATGTAATACAAGAAATTCCAGGTACCCGTGACGGCAAGCCTAAAATAAATATTATGGGCGCGTCTAAATACGGAAAATTTAAATTTCTATTACCGGAACTTTCTCAAATAATTTTTTCTCCAGGTCCTTTAATTTTTAAATTAAGAAAATCTTTAAAGGATTTTACGACGGAAGATTATTTATTATTGACAGGTGATCCTGCCATTATTGGAGTCACATGCTCTATTGTATCTGATATTACTAATGGTAAATACAAACTTTTAAAGTGGGATAAGCAAGAAAAACAGTATTATCCCATTAATATTAACCTACACGAGAAAGGAGAAATTGATGAATAATAGAAAAATAGCTGTAGCTGTTCTTGCTAGAGCCGCGGAAGATGCTTGTAGCAGCAAAGAAAAATATCATAGAGATCAAGCAATTGCATGGTTTAATTCAGGTGGCGAAGACTTTAGGCTTATATGTGAATTAGCAGACCGTAATTCACAATATGTCCGTGAAATTATGAGAGTTAGATCAAAGCAGGTTTTACAAACAACGCTTAGTGATTATTATAGTAAAAGAGAAATTAATAAACGTATTACACTAGGTAGAAAAAAAGAAGCAAAAGTAAAAAAATTAAGATATTTAGAAAATGGATGGAAACATGCTCGATATCTTAAATATAAACAATTTTTTGAAAAAGGGGTTGACAAATAAACCATAAGATATTATATAAAAAGAATGAAAGTTATAAAAGAAAAAAGAAAATACAAAGATATTATGGGAGCGGTTATCTTGAATAAGATGAACGGTTTAATGTCCGTCCATTTTTACCCCAAAAAATCTTTAAAAATAAAAAAGAATGAAAAACTTCTTTTAGAGTGTAGCAGTTTTGGTCGCACATTAAATCCTGACACATTTTATAAAACCACTTATTACAAAGCACCTATTACAGAGGCTTATAATTTAGGAAAATTTAAAACTAAAAAAGAATATTTAGAAAGGAAAAAAAATGGCCGATCGAAATAATCCTTTTTCAGAAATGACTGAAGAAGAAATGAAGAAAGGGAAACATGTTTAAAGAAAACACAAATATTTGGAATGAAGAAGACGCCGAAGAAGCACGAGAAGAAAAGATGCGTTTAGTTAAAATGGGCTTAGAGGATAAGTCTATTTTTAAAAAAACCTTACAGAAATGTCACGGCGGCTGTGATACTTTTTTAACTCAAGAAGAGTTTGAACTTTTTGAAGTTCACTGTTGGGAATGTAAAGTAGAAAACCATACCGGTGGAGGGTGGAGTGATTAATATAACAATAACAATGAAAGAAAATAGAAATGTATAAACACAAACCTGGAATACAAATGGATAAAAAAGGATTTAATGAATCCGTAAACATCACAGATAAAAAAATAAAAAATCTTAATCATATAATATATAGCGTTTTAGAACCTATGATTATCAAACAAGAAAAAGAAGATAAAAATTTAAAATTTAGGTTAGATGGTCATGGTGATTCAATATTAGACGATTTAGAATATCCATCTAAAAAATTAATTGTTGACTATAAACATGGAAAATCAAATCATATTTATGAATTAAGAGCAACAGATGTATCTGTTGATTTTGATGAAGAAGGAAATCGTAGTCTTAGAACTTTGGATTTGAATAAAAAATATCCTGATTGGGTTTTCTTTCACAAAGATACATTTTACTTTTTTATAAAACCGAGTTTTTCTTTTCCTAAAAATGGTCAATATAGATCTTATTATAATTTTGAGTATGAAAGCTGTAATACAAAAGATAAATTTACAGATTGGATTCAGCATCTTAACGGAAAAAATTGGGTACATAAAACAATGTTACAACAGTTTATGAGATTAGCCGACAAGGTTCACAAAGAGAAAACCGGTAAAAACTTAATTGGATGGGGCAGTCGATGAATAAAAGATACATATTAAAAAACAGGTTAAAATACACAGAAAAATGGATTGAATCTTTTTTAGATGTAGAAAAGCATAGAGAGATTTCAAAAAAAGCTCTTCGACAACTTAACAAAGATAAACCTTTTCTAGGATTTATTTTTAGGATTATATATTTACCTACTAGAATTTGGGATTATATTTACACTATAATTTGGTGGAATAGATATCGTAAATGTTGCAAAGAAGTAGAAATTATAAAAAAGGAGTTAGAAAGCTATGAGTAGTATTAATTTTGAAGAGGACCAAGCAAAGGTCATAACTAAAACAGAAAATATTCAATCTTTAGCTGATCAAGTTGAACGATTGGAAAATCTACAAAAAGAAATAGAGGATGCAGACAAACAACTAAAAGAAAAAAAGAAAAATTTAGAATATCTATCTGGAGAAATTATTCCAACCATGATGGCTGAAATGGGTTTATCTCATTTAAAACTTATGGATGGATCTTCCGTAGATGTTAAACCGAATTATAGCGCCAACATCACTATAGCAAATAAAGAAGCGGCGTTTAACTGGCTTCGTCAAAATGGTCTAGGGGATATAATCAAAAATGAGATATCCGTATCCTTTGGACGCAACGAAGATAACAAGGCAGCTGATTATGCTGTTCTTGCGAAGGGTCAAGGGTATCAACCAACACAAAAGTTGAAGGTTGAGCCCATGACTCTTAAAGCGCTAGTCCGTGAGCGTATCGAGGCAGGTAAAGACATGCCAACGGAACTTTTCAACATATTTGTTGGAAATAAAACAACAATAAAAAGGAAACAATAAACATGAACCAAGTACAAAAAAAAGAAGAAGCAGGTGCATTGTCTACGAATATTTTCGAAGCTGATGCAGGTGCGGGCTCTCAGAATATGACGCAGGAAGATCTTGCATTACCATTTCTGAAAGTTTTGGGACAATTGTCTCCAGAGGTTAATAAACAAAATGCTAAGTTTATTAGCGGAGCAGAACCTGGAATGATTGTAAACAGCGTGACCAAAGAGCTTTATGATGGATCAAAGGGTATAGATATTATACCAGTCCATTATGAAAGACAGTATGTCGAATGGCAAGACAGAGGTCAAACTGGAAATGCTCCTGTAGCAATCCATAATGCAGATAGTGATATCGTGAGTACAACGACTCGTGATAAATCTTGGAAGGATAGATTACCTAACGGTAATTATCTGGAAAACACTGCGAATCATTTTGTGATTCTTATGGGTAAAAGTCCATCAACAGCATTGATATCTATGAAGGCTACTCAATTAAAGATTAGTCGTAAATGGAATTCAATGATGATGGGTCTCAAGCTGCAAGGTAAAAATGGCTTATTCACACCGCCAACATACAGCCACATTTATAATCTAAAGACTGTTCAAATGTCTAATGACAAAGGAACATGGTTTGGATGGGATGTATCTAAAGTTGGTCCGGTTACAGATAAAGGTGTTTACGCGATTGCTAAAAGCTTTGCTGAAAAAAATAGCAAAGGTTTAGTGAAAGTTAAACACGGATCTGAAGAAGAATCTAAACAATCTTCTCTTAATTTATAATATTCCTAGGGAGTGGGCGGAGAAGCGAGAGTGGACCCGCCCATATAAATTATGACAGAGAATAAAATTAATGAACCTAAAACTTATGATCAATGGATTGATCTGGGTCGTATTATAATTCCATGTTTAAAAGGCAAACCAAATGTTCCAGGTTGGAGTAAACCTAATTTTAAAATATCAAAAGAAGAATGGAAAAAGAAACACACTCATTGTGCAATGGGGTTAAGGTTAGATCAAGATATTGACTTTGACATTGATAACGATTTAACAAAAAGATTTATAAATAAATACGCCAAGTCTAGTGACGCCATATATGGAAGACCTTCAAATCCTAAAAGTCATTACTGGTGGAAAGGTCAATTACCCAAAAAACAATTTGCTCTTCCAAAAGAGCTTGAAAGATACTATGAAAAATTTCCACACGGAGCAACACTTTGTGAAATTAGAAGTAGCAGTAGTCAATATACTATAGTTCCAGAATCTAAGCACAGTAAAGCGGATGAAAATGTTAAGTGGGAAAAATATGAAGGAATAAATGAATATCCAGGAGATTTAAACACTGATTTAAGAAAGATCGCTCTATCAACCGCATTATGTATTCTTTATGCTTCACAGGGCCATAGAGATAATTATTGTGCAGCAGTAGCAGGAGTTTTATTAAAACACACTAAATGGAGCGAAGAAGAAATTAATGAATTTGTTTACAATTTAGCTCTCGAATCTGATGATAATGAAGCAGAAAAGAGAAAATCAAAAGGCTCTAGCGGTAAAAAAGCAAGTAGAAACCTTGGTATGCCGAAACTTGCTGAAATAATTGGATGTTCTACAAGAGCTGTTGCAGAATTATTTAGCTGGGTTGGAGTGGAATATGCAGCGGGGAAAGAAACTGCACAAGAATCAATTGGAGACATTATTGAGTATGGTCATGACAGGTACATAGTTAAAATAAATGCATTTGTTAACGGTGTATTAGAGGAAAAAAAAATTAGAGTAGATGGACCAACGCTTATGAATCAAAAATTATTCTATGATGAAGTCATTAAACAAGCATCAGTCTGGATTCCTAAAATGAAACCTGCAGATTTTGAAATAATCATGAGAAAGAAATATGAAAATAGAACTCAATCAGAAGACTACGACGAAGAAGCTAGTGAAGATTTTGTTTTTATAAAGCATTTTTCTCAGTACATAAATAAAGAACAAGCTTTTACAGATAAAACCAACTTACTTGAATATAAACGACCTCATTTTGATATGACTAAAAAATCTTTGGAGTTTAATCTAGACTCCTTCGAGGATTTTTTAGTGGAAAAAAGAATAAAGATTAAAAGAGCAGATCTTGTTCTGGATATAAAAAAAATATTAAAAGCCAAAAAGAAGCATGGAAAAGTTAAGGGTAAATCCTGTGTTTCTTGGAGAATAAAAAACTATGAAATAGATAAAAGCGATCTTGTCATAGACGGAGAGTATGAAGAAGTCAAAGAAACAGAAAGAATAACAGATGAAACCTAGATTTATAGTTGGACCCCCAGGAACAGGAAAAACACACATATGGATAGTTAAAAAATATAAAGAATGTTTTTCTAAATATACTCCAGAAAAAATAGTTTTACTTTCCCATACCAATGTAGCAGTCGGACAAATTTTAGATGCAATAATGGATCTTAAAGAGATAAAAGAAAAAGGATACAGAAGAAAATTTTTTGAAAATCGCATATGCACAATTCATCATTATTGTAATAGTAAACTTATGGGAAATAAAACCTTGTTTTCAAATGCAGATTTGCAAGGTTTATGTATAACAGAAGATGGAAGAGGATTTCGTAATAGTAAAGAAAAAGACATTGAAAAACATCCTGTTCTTAAATTTATTAAAGATGCTCGAGGTAATGGAAGAGATTTAGATAAACACTGGAATCACCCAGGTACAGATAAAAAAGATTTACTTGCCGCAAGGTACAATATTGAAAATATAAAGAAATTAAGCAAAGCTTATAAAGATTATAAGAACGATAAGGAAAATAGATTACAAGATTTTGCAGACATGATTGATGAATATAACTCAATCTACTCTAATAAAGAAAATCCTAACTCTAAAGAATCTGACATTGAAGTTTTAATTGTTGACGAAGCTCAAGACTCTAATGTTCCTCAACTTGAAGCCCTTAAAAAAATTGCCAAAAACGTAAAAGACGGACATTTCTATTTAGTTGGAGATCCTGATCAAACAATTCATGAGTATGCCGGGTCAAATGCTAAATGGTTTCATGAAGCTGCAGCTCATCCCTATGAAGAATTAGAGGAGGGGCTTAGATGTGGCCGTGCTATTAATGAATTTTGTAAAAAAATTATAGCACCTATATGGAAACATTATAAATACAAAAGGGGTGGAAGAATATGGCTACCCGCCGTGTATAATAAAAAGTACCACACGATACCAGAGGGATGTAAAGAAGGAGATGTTATAGAAGGAACCATATACCCTTTGACAGACTTAAAGCCATCAAAAAATTTAGATATTCTTATAGATAAAATGAGAAACACTAAACAAACTTTTCTGTTCTCTTTCAGAGGAACTCCTAGTCACAAATTTATAACTAAATTTTTAGAACAAGAGGGTTTTGAATATGCCCACATCGATAACAGTGCTCATGTTTCAAAAAAAGAATTAAGATGTCATAAAGAATGGCCTAAATTTATAAACGGCGAACCTAAAAGTTGGGTGCAAATTAAAGATTTTGCTTCTTATCTAGGAAGCAGGGCCATAGTAAGGGGAAGAGGACAAGAAACATTCAAGGGATGGAATAAAAGAGACTATACTTATAAAGAATTAGTAAAGAATAAATATTATCTACCTGATCTAAGTGGAGAATTTGATCTTATTAGAAAAAGACATCCAGGAATGGATCAAAAACATCACGATGACCGAATGATTTACATAAAAAATGTTTTGAGAAGAGGATTTGATTTTGATGGAGATATTAGAATTAAATATGGAAACATACATAAAGTAAAAGGAACAACCTTTGATAATATAATTGGAGATTTATCATTATACAGGTCCGAGTCCCTCCCTGCACAACTTCGATTAAAATACACAATGTTTAGTCGAGGCATATATGATGCATGGGTTTTACAAAGCCGAACAGGAAAAGTTTTAGGAACATATGGGCGTATATAATAAACAAATTGGTGGAACACATTACAGGAAAATGAAAATACAACCAAGTAAATTCGTAATTGAGAACAAGTTGCTTTTTCCTGAAGGGAATGTTATTAAATATATCTGCAGACACAAGTATAAAGGAGGAAAGCAAGATTTGGAAAAAGCTAAACATTTTATAGATATGATTATAGAGAGAGATTATAAATAATGTGTGTTTCTCCAGATTTAACTGATCTTGATTTAGATGGCATTGATACTGTTGCAGTTGACTTAGAAACCTATGATCCAGATTTAAAAGAGAAAGGATCAGGAGCAATACGAAATAAAGGTTGGGTATGTGGTATTGCAGTAGCTACCAAGAAACAAACACTTTATTTTCCTCTTGACCACAAAGAAGTTAAAAATATTCCTCGCAAAAAGGCGTGGAAATATCTTAACGAAAAATTGTTTCAAAATTCTAACATTAAAAAAGTATTTCATAATGCGATGTACGATGTATGTTGGATTCGTCAAGAATCAGGACTCATGCCCCACGGACCATTGCTCGATACAATGGTTGCTGCTTCAGTGATTGATGAAAACAGAATGAAATATTCATTAGACTCTTTAGGTAAAGACTATTTAGGAGACAAAAAATACAAATATGATTTAAAAGAAAAAAGTCAGGCCTCTCCTTATTTTATCAGTGATCCCATGAGTAATATGCACAAGCTACCTTATAAATTGGTAAAAGGATATGCAGAACAAGATGTTAATTTAACTTTAAGACTTTGGGAACTCTTTGAAAAAAAAATAGATAAAGAAGAGAAGGTTGATAATGGAAAAGTAAAAACGTTACGATCCATTTTTGATTTAGAAACTGAACTATTTCCTTGTCTTGTTGATATGAGGTTTAAAGGAGTTCGAATAAATGTCGAAGCTGCTAAAAAATTTGGGGAACATTTAAAAAAAAGAAAAGGTCAAATAATTTCTGCAATTCAAAAAAGAACAGGAATTAAAATTGAGATCTGGGCAGCATCCTCCATTAAAAAACTTTTAGATAAGTTAAAAATAAAAGATTATAAAGAAACACCCAAATCTAAATTACCTCAGTTGCCTAAGGATTATTTAAAAACTCATAAAGATAAATGTGTACGTATGATTGCAAAAGCAAGAGAGTATGACAAAGCAGAAGGTACCTTTATTGAAGGTCTTTTAAAATTTGTTCATAACGGAAGAATTCATGCTGACATTAATCAAATTAGAGGAGAAAAAGGTGGGACTATTACTGGAAGATTTTCAATGTCTAACCCTAATTTACAACAAATTCCGGCTAAAGGATTTATTGGTAAAAAGATGCGAGCATTATTTATTCCAGAAGAAGGATGTCTTTGGGGATCCTTTGACTATTCTCAACAAGAACCAAGACTCGTTGTTCATTATGCTTTGAAATTAAAAATGAGAGGGACAGAAGAATTGGCTGAATCTTATCAGAATGATCCAGACGCCGATTTTCATCAAATTGTAGCGAACATGGCTAAAATACCACGGATCACGGCTAAAACAATTAATCTAGGGTTATTCTATGGAATGGGCAAAAATAAACTAGCAGAACAACTTGACCTCGATTACACAGAAGCAAAAAATTTATTTGATACGTATCACGCTAAAGTTCCTTTTGTAAAACAGCTTTCTTCTAGTTTACAAAAGTTTGCTGGAAGAAATAAATTTCTTTATACATTAGCAGATAGGTTTTGTCGCTTCGATAGGTGGGAGCCCATGAACAAAAGATGGAATCCTAAGGAGAAAAAATTCGTAGTCAAAGTCATAGAAATAAAAAAAGTAATAGACGAGAAAACAAAAGAAGAAAAAAACGTAGAAAAAGAGGTAGAAAGGCCGGTACCATTACTTTCTAGAGAGGATGCTATACTTCGTTATAAATCTGACCGGCATGACCTGGGGTACCCTCCTGACAAAAATTGCAAGTATTTTGAAAATTTTTATCAACCTGCTTTTATATACAGAGCGTTAAACAAATTAATTCAAGGGAGTGCTGCAGACATGACTAAAAAAGCAATGGTTCTATTATATAGAAAAGGTATTTTACCTCATATCCAAATTCATGATGAATTATGTATTTCTATCAAAGATAATAAGCAAGCTGGCCATATTAAAAAGATCATGGAAGAAGCAATTAAACTTGAAATAGACAATAAAGTAGACTATGAATTCGGCCCTAACTGGGGTAATATAAAATAGGAGGAAACTATGGAAAAAGTAAAACAAGTATGGGCATTAGCGAAAGCTAATCCAAAGATATCTGCCGCTGTTGTGGTAGTAATCATTGCCATATATTTTTTAGTAAACTAGGAACTATATGACCAATGGCCTATTTAAATGCAAACATTCCTGTGATTTATTCACAGATCAGGAGAGAATATCTCTACGATCTTAAGGATCATCATGGAGAAGTTGAAGACTGCATTATATTTGGCCTGGCATCGATTACAGGACGTCCCATATTATTTCATACAATTATGGAAAACGGTGCGGTCTTTTATAGGCTCCCTATATCAGCATTCATTCAAAGAGGATTTAGAGCGGATCAAGTTCCTAGATATAGACTTGATGAGCTGGAGCTGTGGAATTGCTTTAGTTACTATCCTAGCGTTACTTCTTTTGATATCCTAGACGGACAATCAGGTAAATATATAGGAAAAGACAAAAAATGGCATCCAGGTGCCTATCTTTTTACTGTTGACTGGGCCCATCCAGAGAGTAATATAGTAGACACTGATCATTCAGAAATACCGCACGAACACAAGTGCGCACACATAATGGCGTTGGAAGACGGCAATTATGCAGCTCAACCAAACAATAGATTAATATGGAGTATTCCTTCATTTACTGTTAAAGATGAAGTTCCATATGATTGGAAAGTCCAGACTTCAGAGTGGAATGTAGAAGATACTGGCAAATGGAAAACGGAAGATACTGATAAATTCTTCTATAACATTGAGGAGACACATGATGAGAAAACTAGTGTGGAAGATAAAACAAATAATATCAAAGTACAGAGTTAAGTTGTACTTAAGTTACGTTAAAATGATGAACTATAGAAAATGACTGAACGATTTTGTAAAAAATGTAATAAAATGTGTCACTGTCCAAATGCAGAAGGTGAATGCACCAACTGTGATTGCAATGGCAGAGAAGAAGACTCAACCTATGAAGGTGGTGTCGTCATTGACGACACGGGAGAATGTGAATCATGCCAATAAATAAATTATTATTAATACTAGCAGTATTTTTTGCTTTAAGCGCCTGCTCGGTAGGCAAGAAATGTACCTATACTCAAGATGGAACAAAGATTTCATCTTACGTATGGTTTTTTAGTGATGGTAAGCCAATTGATTTAGATAAAAACAATTGCTCTTAGGAGTTTATGCAAATTGACAAAATATCTATACACGTTTTTGATACTGACATTACTTTTCTTTTCGGGAAAAGCCTTAGCTGGTAGTACACAGACAAACACGTCTGGAAGTAATACGGCAATCGAAGGTGGATATACTTCAGAATCAACAACTACGTATCAATCAGGTTCTGAATCTACGTCTACAACTAATAATACTACAAATTCCGATATAAGATCATCACCTCCACAGGCAGCAGCTCCATCGTACAATAGTATGACACAGGACGTATGTGCAGTAGGAGCCTCAGCAGGTATTCAAACCTTTGGTGTAGGCGTTTCAGCAGGCAAACATTTCGTAGATAAAAATTGTGAAAGATTAAAACTAGCAAGAATACTCAATGACTTTGGTATGAAGGTAGCAGCAGTTGCTATTCTTTGCCAGGATGAAAGAGTATTTGAATCTATGATTCAAGCTGGAACTCCATGTCCAATTGACGGTAAAATTGGAAAGGAAGCTTTAGCCTTATGGCAATTATACGAATTTGAAAGACCAGACTACAAAGCATACGTTAAACGTATGAAAAAAAGAGAAAAAGTTAAACCAGTTGTAATAACAGACCCAAAACCAATGGTAGATAAGGTTCCGGTTGAATGGCAAAATCCAAAATAATAAAAGGACTAGTAACACTGTTCATGGCTAGCTATCTTATAGCTAGCTGTTTCGCGCTTAGAGCAAAAGCCGAAGATATAACTACAGGAAATTTGCTTCCAAATGCAGGAGATGGTGTGGACTGGGGATCAAGCTCCACGGAACAAATCAATCCTGGCGGTTCCGGATACGTATCCAATGGCACTGTTGTAAATGGATTTACAGTTACGTGCGCCACTTCTCAAGCTAACTGTGGATACAAATGGAGTGTAGGTGGAGATTTTGAAGTTACAGGTACTGCAACACTGTCTGTAGATGATATTGCTCTAACTAACACTGATCGTACTCAAGACATGTTGGATAATGGAATAACCATTAACAACTATATAGATATAGCAAACTGTGATCACGAAGCTGGAAACTGTGAAGGAGATACTGGAGC
>Ga0208813_1001453_pt1 | contig 12574 bp, 12 predicted proteins | sample MalvireepMed_904_FD_184250 | JGI IMG/M metagenome (GOLD analysis project Ga0208813, IMG submission 184250) | Marine viral communities from the Global Malaspina Expedition - Malaspina viral metaG DeepMed_904 (SPAdes) (version 2) | ecosystem: Environmental > Aquatic > Marine > Oceanic | place... | reverse complement strand
CGGGCATATGTGATGCCTCGGTGGTGTGTTGGTAACGCTTTTTGCTTCGGATGTGAGTCGCGACCACATTACCGCGGTAATGGATTTGTACCAGTCGCTGGGTGACCATCAGCTCAACCCGCTCACCGACCAGCGCATGAGGCACCGAGTACCAGTGGTTATCGAAGGCCACATGGTAGTCTTTACCGACTTTTGCCAACTTGAACTGCGCGTACTCGTAAGGCATTTCAGGTAACGGTGCTAATGCGGGTGCGTCGATTTGTTTAAATAACTCCGCTCGGCTCAGACCGTCATAGCTTTTCATCGGTCGTTCGTTGAGCTCTTTGTTCAGCGCTCTTATTGCCTGATTTAACTGTGTGAGTAGAATAAAGTTTCATACTAAGTAATAAAGAATCATACTGAGTATTAAAGATTCATACTTAAATGGCAGCGATCAGAGTACACTGCCATTTCTAAAACGTTTATGCCCCAAAAAGATGTAACACGTATTTGCCCCATTACGCGTTAACGTAAATACTCTAATGGCAGCTGTGGGGCGAACAACGGACCTTGCTGTTAACCTCAAGGAAGCAAATCTATTCCAAACAGCTTCAGCAATAAAGAAAACAGCCAAAAGCAAATTACAGTTATTAATGAGCTGATGAGTAACGATAGCCAAAAACTGTAGCGCTGCATCAGCATGGGGAAAAGTAAAAACATGGGCAATGTGGGAAGTACATACCAAAAGGTGTACCAAGCGTGATTGGCTATTTTCTCTGACGGCTGCTTTTCAACATCCTGAATCAGTCCTGAATCAGTGACTTCACCCGCTGTTGCAGCACCCAGCACTGAAGACGACCTCGCTCTTTAACACAGCTCGATCTTATCTAACGTGTACCGGGTTAATCTACGCCACTGCAGCATCGATCATGCTTCTCACCGCAGTATTTCGTCTCGATTCTGTCTGCAGGCCAAGGCATACCCTGCCATGCATGGCGCTCGGGCGTGTGGCTATTTTGAATGGCTGTAAATCCGACAGTCCGGATCAGGCCAGCCCGTAGACGCGACTGAATGCCCCGAAACCGGGACAATGTCGTCCGAAGCGCAGGTGGAGACGACGACCGCTGCTGACTAAGCGACAGGCCATATACATCAGTTCCTGAATCACGGTTTTCAGCCGCCGACGCTTGGCCGGATGACGCACCGGTGCATCCGGCCCCAATAGCGCGTTCTGTCCCATCCAACGCAGTATGTTGTAGCCCAGTACGGCAAAGGCTATGACCAGGTCGTTGGTATCGAACTTCCCTGACGGCAAACGTTCGAGATCCAGATCAGTCTTGAACTCACTGTGGAACTGTTCGCTGGTGGCGTGATCCTGGTAGAGCGCAATGACCTTGGCGTTATCTGCTGCGTCCGATGTGAGTGAAGTCGTCCAGCCCTCCAGGCTGACCTCCGGCTCCAAAAACAGCTGTCCTGAACTGTCACTCTGGCGCACCGTCACCTTGACGATCAGGCGGTCGTCCGTGCCATCCAGCGGTTCGCTTACCAGCGTTTCCATTTTGCCCGGTCGGGTATGGCACCAAAGTGCGCCGGCCGCATGAGCCTTGTCGACCCAGGCCAGTCCATCTTGTGAGCGGGGGTTCCACTTAATCAGGTAGTCTGCCCCGTGCGCACGGAAGTACCCCCGGTTCTCGGCGGCATCATGGGCGCTGTCAAGACGTACCAGTAGCGGTGCATCGGTCAGCTCTCGGACTCGAGGCAGCACCCGGTCGAGGGTGTGAATAAACTCTTTATTGGCATGTTGGTTACCCGGTCGCAGCTCACAGCCCAGACACCAGCCCTCCGTGCCCAGGTAGGCCGCGATGGGGGCATAACCGTCATGCCCCTTGTAGGTATAGGCCACGCCCTCTTTTTTACTGTTGCTGTTGTCCATGGGAAACACGTCCATATCCAGTGGCACGTGCCCGGTGGTGAGTGTGCCGACAGGCACCGAAGCGTTACACAGAAACTCGACGCTGGCCTCATCCAATAACGGGATCAGTGCGCGGGCATCTTCATCAAAGCGCTGACGCAGCCGGGCCGATGAAGGTGATTGCTTGATGCCCATGGCCGCTTTGAAGAAGGGATCATGGCGTGCGTGCTCGACCGCTTCGAAGTCGCTCTTGCCAAGGCAAATCAACCCCAGGTAGGTACGGATGAGGTCGATGTTGGCGATGCCATGGCGCTTGACGATGGAGCGCGAGGTCTTAGCCAGAGAGGTCATCCTGTTCACGCTGTGCCCAACCAGCGCCAGACCACCGTGGGGTGTGATAATCTCGGTTTTTGACTGTTCAAGCTTGAAGGTACGCATAGTCGAATGTCACTACCTGAGTGAATCGAGAGTAACGCCCATTTTACCGCCGCAGGCAGCGTGGTTACAGTGTTGTAGAGGTGTGAGTGGGGTTGTAAGTCACGGAATCAGGAACATATAACCAAATCATGGCTAAAATTGTGACTGTCGGTAAGGCCACTAGTAGTGCGCCTAGTTTATCATTTCGTTTTGCTAGCTCTGATGCCGCGACAATGACCGTAGCGGTGATCAAATACTTAGTTATTAGCCAACCCATATAATGTCCTTAAATGAAAAAAACCGATTGCCTATCGGTTTTTGTTGTGGCAATATAGCCAACGAATTAAATAGAGTAAAGTGTTATGCAGTTAGGTGAACTAGAAAAGTTAGTGCTTCAACATTTCTGGAATGTGAAAGAAGCGGATGCAAAGCAAGTACATAAAGTACTGGGGTTAGCTCGTGGTAATTCGTTAAATACTATCCAAAGTACGCTTGATAGGTTATTTAAAAAAGAATTACTTAAACGCACTAAACAAGGCCATGCGTATTGTTATTCAGCCAGAGTAGATCGTGAAGGCTTAATTGCTCAACTTATTTCAAATGTAACCAGTGACTTTGTTGATGATGGTGAAAATAGCTTAATTGCTGCGTTCAGTTCTGCTTCGGCACAGCTTAATGACGAACAACTCGATACATTAGAAAAAATGATCGAGAAACAACGCCAGCTTAGAAAGGAGCGGGCTTAATTATGTTAGTTGGAGATATGGCAATCGTTCTAAATTTGCTCAGTGTTTCAGTGCTTGCATTTGTGATCGGTATTGCAACTGTTGCTGTCGTATCTCGTTTTGTGTTGTTCAGACTCAAACAAGTCAGTTTTAATAGTCAAAAGTTTATATTGTGGTCACTAGTGAGTGCACCTTGGTGGATAGCCTTTTCTTGTATTAGTTACTTTATGCCTTACTCGTTAGGGTTTGATAAAGTTTTTAACATAAGCTGGTTCGAAGATTTTGCCCATTGGCACCATATCGATATTTTTAGCTTTTCAAGTTGGCACGCGTTAACCCTACTTTTAGCACTAATCTATTTAGCTTGGCGCGTAACTAACACTACCTTTGATAGAACCAAACAGTCCATCGCATTATCGAGTTTACTAAGCTTTACTGATGCACAAGACGCTAAGACGACCAATGGCAATCAATATTACTTGATGCCAGTTAAAGTCCCCGTCGCCTTTACTACAGGCTTTATATCCCCCAAGATCTATGTATCAACCGGATTACAGACCAAAGTAAGCGATGAGCAACTCAATATCATCGTTAATCATGAACTGGCCCATGTAACAGCAAGAGATCCATTATTTAAAGTACTCTTTACGGCACTTGCCAGCTTCTATCCGTCACGTATAAAACAAAGTTTAATCGAGCAATATGTCTTAATGACGGAGAAGATAGCTGATAATGAGGTCACAAAAACATATGACAACCTTGATGTCGCACAGACATTGATTGATGTCGCGAGACTTCAACAAGCACTTACCGTTGATTACGATCAGGCGTCTGTTAGCTACTTTGGACATGATCACACCAGTCTTCGTATTGAGCGGTTATTAAATCCAATCAATAAACCGTCACTTAGACCTATCATCATTGCGCTAGCATTATTGGCAACTATGCTAGTATTGGCGGCATCCACTGTCGATAGTTTTCATCACTTTATCGAAACTTTTTTCATCCATTAATTAAGGATATGGAATGAGATTTAATCTTTATAAAAGCAACGAAAAAAAACCGATAGGCTATCGGTTTTTGGCTGTTGGTATAGCTGTAAATGTAGCAACTGGGCTTGCTTTAACAATGCAAACTCCCGCTTTGGCTAATGCGCAAATCCAGCAGCAAATACAGTCATCACATCAGATTATTAATCTGAGCAAAGCTGTGACCATGACCTTAGAGAGTCATCCCGAACTAAAAGCCTTAGTAGCTGAAGAAGCTGTGTGGCGAGGCAATATCGAGCAAGCTGGTATTGGAGAACGCCCTCAAATAGGTTTAATGATTGAGGATGCGCTAGGGACAGGTGAGCACAGTGCATTAAAAAGTATGCAATCAACTCTCACATACTCTTGGCTGCTTCAACAAGATCAAATTGATGGCAGAGTTAATGCGGCAAAGAGCCAAGCAAGTGCAGTATTAGTAGAACAAAAAATAAAAGCCCTCGATTTATCTGCGATTGTTGCTAAGCAGTTTGTTGAAATCTTGATTAAGCAAGAGCGCTTGAAACTCAATCAATTAGCGGTATCTCAGGCACAGGAAGTGGTTGATGCAATTGCCAAGAGAGTAAAGGCAGGCAAAAGTTCTAATGTTGAAATGCGCTTGGCTCAAGCTGAGTTGGTTCGAAGGAATCTCGCTGTCGAAGATTTAGAGCACGAATTAAAAGCCAGCCATTATCAACTGTCATCTTTGTGGGGTAAGCCTCAGGCAGAGCTAAAGTTAACGGGAAATTTAATGCTTAAGCCGGAAATTCCCTCGGTAGAAAGCCAGCTAAACAAACTTAAACAAATCCCGCAAATACAGCAGTTTGTTAATGAACAACGTATTGCCCAGTCTCAAATGGAACTTGCACGAATTGAAGCAAAACCTCAGTGGCAATTTACTGCTGGATTAAGACGATACGAAGCGACCGATGATTTCGGTTTAGTGGCGGGTATCTCTATTCCTTGGGGAAGTGAAAATAGAAACGCGGGAACAATAGCTGCCTTACGTGCAAAACAAGATGTGCTGGCAAGTCAGCAACAAGCGTTAATGCAGAAACTTGATGCACAGCTATATGTGCTATTGCAAGAAATGGCGCATTCCCACCATGTCATTGAAACAATTCAAGCACAAATTATTCCCGAACTAGAAACCGCATTGAAGGAAGCAAGTCAGGCATTTGATATCGGAAAGCTGAGCTACAACCAGTGGAGTGATATACGTAGAGAGCTACTTAGTGCCCAAAATCAGTTACTTGATGCTTATCAATCTTTGCACTTACAACATATTGAAATTCAACGTCTAACTGGCGTGTCCGTTAGTGATAGCGAGTAAAACCATGAGTAAATTTATGAAAAATAGAAATATTCTGTCGTCATTGAGCTTGGCGATTATTATCTCATTCACAGGTGTCGTCGCACCTAATGCTATTGCAGCATCAACACCTGCGGCAGAGCAAGCTGAACCAGAGAAAGGTCCACACCGTGGGCGCATGTTACGAGATGGTGATTTTGCCATTGAACTCTCTATTTTTGAAACTGGTGTGCCACCAGAGTTTCGTGTTTGGGCGACAAATGATGGACAACCTATAGACCCAAAGAATGTCGATTTAAACGTAAAATTAATTCGCCTAGGCGATGGCACTGATGATATTAACTTTAATGCCCAAGGTGACTTTCTTCGCGGTGATATGGTGATTTATGAGCCTCACTCTTTTGTTGTTGCCATTGAAGCAACTTATCAGGGTAAAAAGTACAATTGGCGATATGACAACTTCGAGGGTCGCACCACAATTGAACAGGCAGTTGCCGATGCAATGGAAATCAACACTGAAATCGCAGGCCCTGCGACAATTCATCAAACCATACCCGCTTATGGAAAATTAAGTTTACCTGTGGACGCTAAGCGAAACATTGCTGCGCGTTTCGATGGTGAAATCACCAAATTACACGTCAATTACGGTGAAATCGTTAAAAAAGGGCAAACGCTATTCACAGTAGAAAGTAATGAAAGTCTTAAGCCCTACGTTATTAAAGCGCCTATTAACGGTGTTATTACCCAGTTATTCGCAAACGCGGGTGAGCAAACCAATGGTAAAACCTTACTCACCATTACCAATTTTAATCGCCATATTGCCAAATTAGCGGTTTATCCTTCGGATTATTCCAAGTTTAAACTGGAAACGCCAGTTACGTTAAACGTTGAAGGTCATGAGGAAAGCTTTGCAGGTAAGGTGTCATTTATTGAGCCTAGCGTGAGAGATGATCAGGCAAGAATTGTTTGGGTCGAATTAGAAGATAGTAACCTTGCCGAAGGAAGTTTTGTAAAAGCTGACATTGAAGTTGCAACCATTGATGTGCCACTGGCTGTAAAGCGTGTTGGCTTACAAGGTTTTAGAGACTTTACTGTTGTTTACGCCAAAGTGGGTGAGCAGTATGAAGTTCGTATGCTTGAGTTGGGCCGCGCTGGAGGCGAATGGATTGAAGTATTAGGTGGCCTAAAAGCGGGAACCGAATACGTGACCGACAATAGCTATATTTTAAAAGCCGACATTGAAAAGTCTGGCGCATCACACGATCACTAGGAGCGTATAAATGTTGGAGTCAATTTTACGCTTTTCAATAAAGCGCAAATTCCTTGTTATGGTGATGGTGTTAGCTGTGTCAGGTTTGGGTATTTGGAACTTTACCAAACTACCAATTGATGCAGTGCCCGATATCACCAATGTGCAGGTAATGATCAATACCGAAGCGGCTGGTTTTACGCCCTTAGAAGTTGAGCAAAGGGTAACTTTTCCGTTAGAAACCGCGTTATCCGGTTTACCGGGATTAACCTATACCCGCTCAGTTTCTCGTTATGGATTGTCTCAAGTAGTGGCAATATTCAGTGATGATACGGATGTCTATTTTGCTCGTCAGCTTGTTAATGAGCGTTTATCAGCGGCTCGCGCTGAGTTACCACAAGGGTTAGAGCCGCAACTTGGGCCAATTGCGACAGGTCTTGGTGAAATATTCATGTTCACCGTTGATGCTGAGCCTGATGCTACGCATGCTGATGGCACGCCTATTACACCAACGGATTTACGAACCGTACATGACTGGACAATAAGACCACAGTTAATGCGGGTGCCGGGTGTAGTAGAAGTGAACCCGATAGGCGGATTTGAGCGTGAAATATTAGTCGCTTTCAAACCTGAAAAGTTACTTGCTTTTGGGCTGTCACAAGCCGATGTGGTTGATGCAATTTCGCAAAACAACCAAAACCAAGGTGCAGGCTTTATTGAGCAAAATGGCGCACAGTGGTTGTTAAGGCTGCCCGGTCAGGTTACTGATATGACTGCCATTGGTAATATTCCGCTTAAGTCGCTTGATGGTTCATCAATTTTTATAAAAGACGTAGCCGATATTGAAAACGGCAAAGGGCTAAGAACTGGTGCTGCTACACAAAATGGTCGTGAAGTGGTGATGAGTACGGTATTTATGCTTATTGGCGAAAACAGCCGCACCGTTGCCCATGCCGTGGGAGAAAAGCTCAAAGAAGTTAACGCCACTTTACCAGAAGGGATTGTCGCAACCGCTGTTTATGATCGCACTAAATTAGTTGATAAAACCCTGGAAACGGTTCAGCTTAACCTGACCGAAGGGGCGGTTCTGGTTATCATTGTACTTTTTGTCTTGTTAGGGAATTTCCGAGCCGCATTCTTAACTGCCTTAGTGATCCCTTTTGCCATGTTGATGACAGTGACAGGTATGGTACAAACTCGCGTGAGTGCAAACCTGATGAGTTTAGGCGCGTTAGATTTTGGCTTGTTAGTCGATGGTGCCATTATCATTGTAGAAAATTGTCTTCGCAGGCTAAGTCAAGCAGGAAACAATCCTCTGCCGCTAAAAGAACGCATGGAACTCGTGTTCGAAGCAACAAAAGAAGTCATACGCCCAGCTCTATTTGGCGTGTTTATTATCACCGCTGTTTACTTACCAATTTTTGCCTTAGAAGGCGTTGAAGGCAAAATGTTCCACCCGATGGCGATCACCGTGGTTATCGCGTTACTTAGCGCTATGGTGTTATCGGTTACCTTTGTACCAGCTATGGTTGCCTTGTTATTTAAAAAGCCCGTGAAAGAAAAACATAGCCCAATAATTCGTGGTGCTGCTGTTCTTTACAAGCCCGCTTTGAGCTGGGTATTAAAAGCCCGCTGGTTAGTTGTTGTAGTCGCAACAGTATTAGTTGGCTTTACAGGTTATCAGGCAACTAAGTTAGGCAGTGAATTTGCGCCTAATTTGGATGAAGGTGATATTGCCATGCACGCGCTGCGAATTCCGGGTACGTCATTGTCTCAAGCAATCGCGCTTCAGGAATCTTTAGAAGATAAAATTAAACAAATGCCAGAAGTTGAACGCGTCTTTGCCAAAATAGGCACTGCCGACGTTGCAACAGATGCCGTTCCGCCAAGTGTCGCAGATAACTTCATTATCCTGAAACCTCGCGAGCTGTGGCCTGATCCAGATAAGACAAAAACTCAAATTGTAGAAGAGTTAGCCGCGCTAGTAGAGCCAATTCCGGGGAACCGATATGAGTTTTTACAGCCAATACAAATGCGTTTTAACGAATTGTTAGCTGGGGTGAGAGCTGAACTTGCGATAAAAGTGTTTGGTGATGACTTTGATACCTTGACTACGTTAGGCAGTGAGATAGAGGGTGCAATTTCTCAAGTTGAAGGTGCCGTAGATATACAAGTTGAGCAAACGACAGGGTTACCTATGCTTAATCTTGTGCCAAATCGTGAAAAGCTGATGCAGTTTGGTATTAGTATTAGCCAAGTACAGTCTCAAGTGGCAACAGCTATGGGTGGTACAGTTGCAGGTAAGTTTTATCAAGGCGATGTGCGCTCAGATATTGTAGTAAGGCTCACAGAGTCCAAACGTAATGATATCGATTCAATACCTTATTTACCGATAACTTTGGCTGATGGACATACAGTACCACTTAAAGAATTGGTTGATATTGAGCTGATATCGGGTGCTAACCAAATAAATCGTGAAAATGGTAAACGTAGAGTGGTAGTAACTGCCAATGTTCGTGGTAGGGACTTAGGTAGTTTTGTTGCAGACATACAAGCAGCTATTAATGAAAACGTTGAAGTACCTGCAGGCTACTGGGTGGAATATGGTGGTACGTATCAAAAACTACAATCCGCTTCAGAGCGCCTTAGTATTGTTGTACCTGTCACTTTAATCATGATTATCGGTTTATTAATCCTCGCACTTAACTCGTTTAAAGATGCCATGATCATCTTCACAGGCGTGCCATTGGCGTTAACAGGTGGTATTGCTGCGCTGTTAATGCGTGATATTCCGTTCTCAATATCGGCAGCGGTTGGCTTTATTGCCTTATCGGGCATCGCTATTCTCAATGGACTGGTGATGGTGTCGTTTATCAGAGAGTTGCGCAAAGACGGAATAACGCTAGATAAAGCGATATTTGATGGCGCGCTGACGCGTCTTCGACCTGTGTTAACAACCGCACTGGTTGCTTCATTAGGGTTTATTCCTATGGCGTTAAATACGGGCATAGGCTCAGAGGTTCAGCGGCCTCTAGCGACAGTGGTCATTGGTGGCATTATTTCCTCAACGATTTTGACCCTGTTTGTCATCCCTGCACTCTATCGACTTTTACATAAAGAAAAAGAGTCTGTTTTGACTGATGTTAACGGTTTGGAGTCGCCAGATGCCAAGTAACATGATTAAAGTACTGACTTATCTGACGATTGGGCTGTTAGCGCTTGTCAGTATCGAAGCTTTTGCTCACGGAGTCGATGATAAAACCAGAGCATTTTTAGAGCAGAATACGGGTATTCAGTTTATTCCGTTCCTGTATATCGGTGCTAAGCATATGATAACGGGCTACGATCACTTATTGTTTTTAGTCGGTGTTATCTTCTTCTTATATCGCAGTCGTGACGTACTGTTGTACGTCACTATGTTTACCATTGGGCATAGTACAACCCTATTATTTGGTGTGTTAAGTGACATACAGGTCAACGCTTATTTAATTGATGCCATAATCGGTTTTTCCGTAATTTATAAGGGCTTCGATAATCTAGGAGGCTTTAAGCGTTGCTTTAATTGGCAGCCTAATACCCAGTGGGCGGTGCTGATTTTCGGTCTGTTTCATGGCTTTGGTTTAGCTACCAAATTACAAGAATTTAGCCTAGCTGATGAAGGTCTTATTACCAACCTGATTGCTTTTAACTTAGGTGTTGAACTTGGTCAATTTGCTGCGCTCGCACTTATTTTGATCATGATAAATGCATGGAGAAAACTGCCGTCATTTCAACGTTTTTCGACAGTCACGAATACTGCACTAATGAGTGCTGGTGTGATGTTGATGGGCTTACAACTTACTGGTTACTTTACTATTTAATCGATTTTTAACTTATAGAAATACAGAAATAAAAGAGAATTTTATGCAACATACAGTTAGTACCAAAACACTCGTTAAAGCGAGTATTTCAGCAGTCGTTGTCGCGGCTATTGCACTGGTTACCTTTATCTTACCAGCAGAGTACAACATCGATCCGACAGGTATTGGCAACAAGTTAGGTTTAACAGAACTTGCACAAGCGGTTGAAATGGAAACAACGTCATTAGAGACAACTAAAGGCTCGGATGAGTTTCAAACAATAGAAGTGACAGTCCCTGAGGGACGCGGCATCGAATATAAATTTTATATGAAGCAGCATGAAAAAATGTCTTATGAATGGTTAACCGATGGTGCTCCATTGTACTTCGATTTACATGGTGAGCCTGAAGGTGACACAACGGGATATTTTGAAAGTTATGCTATTGCTACAACTAATGAAATGAAAGGCAGCTATACCACGCCATTTGCTGGTTCTCATGGTTGGTATTGGAAAAACAAATCAGATAAACCAGTGTCAGTACAGCTACTGGTTAAAGGGCAATACGAAGTTATTGGCCTTAAACAATAACGAATTTAACTTTACGAATTTCATACCAAATGGAGACTAAAATGAACAAACTAATATCAATCGTTGCGCTTTGTGGTGCCTTGCTAACTAGTCATGTACAGGCACATGGAGATCATGGTGTCATCAGCGGTCAGAAAGCTGTTAGCATCGCTGCAACACATATTCAAAAGATGACGTTTAAAGACGCTGGTTTTGAAGTCGGTAAGTTAGATGAGTCATGGAAAAATATTGATAAGTCGCAACTTTCGATTGCTAGCGTTGAAGACAATTTCTATGTAGTTAGTGCATCTAATGCTAGCAACGAAGATAAGCTTTACTTCCAAATTGCAAAAAACGGTCAAGTTATATCGGTTAAAGATAAAAACGACTTTTAATCACTTAAAAGGCACCTTTTGATACATGCATGAGGTGCCTTTGTTTTGTATCAAGTACGCTTATGACATAGAGACCACTGGTCGGCTCTAACTCATTTCTGTCCAAAAACGTGTTTGAATGGGGCCAATCAATCTGTGGATGCTCAAGACAACCAGTATGATACTTTATTACTCAGTTGTAGCGTGACTCAGATTTTGTAGTAGGAATTAGTATGAATCTTTATTTCTGGGTGAGTATCATTTAGAACAGTACAAACAGGGTTACTTGACTGCTTAGTATGAAACTTTATTCCTCTCCTACATTAACGCCGCCAGACTGTGGAAGGTGGTATGTCTCAGCCGCGCTAACACCCAGCGTTCAACCACCAGGACAGCGGATTCTACTTTACCTTTGTCCTGAGGCTTACGGGGGCGTGCGGGGATGACAGGACAGCCATAATGTTGACTGAACGCCCGATAGCTGTCGTTGAGCTGCGGCTCGTAGCGGTCGGCCTGATTAACACCGGATTTTAAATTATCCGGAATGAGCAACTGCGGTACACCGCCTAAGAACTCCAGACAGCGGCGATTGGCGAGCAGCCAGGACTCTAAGTCCTGTCCTTCGCACGCTTCGATGTAGGTGTAATTTGAGGCGCCCATTGAGGCAACGAAGATAGACGCTTTGCGGTACTCACCTGTAGTGGGATCAACAATGCGTACGGTTGGTCCGCAGAAGTCGATAAAGAGCTTTTCACCGGCTTTATGCAATTGACGCATAGAGCGACGTTGCTTACCCAGCCAACGGCGGTAATGCTCACAGAACTGAGTGTACCCCAGAGCTTTATTGCCATATTCGGCCTGATATTCCTGCCACAACAACTGCTTGGTCACGAGTGGGCTGGTAAGCTCCTTGTGTACCTTCAGCCAATCCGGCAGCTCACGTTGCGATTGATAATTGCGACCGGGCATCAATAAATTATCGAGCTTCTCAAGTGACACTTCATCAGGAAGCGGCCACTCGAGCTGTAAACTTCGGAACCGGGTCAGGATGTTGTTGACGGTTGAGCGACCGATGTTCAGCGTTAATGCTATTTGCCGATCAGTCATCCGCCGCTCAAACTTCAAACGAAAAATGTCCAGATAAGTCCGCATATCCGTCCTCGCTTTTTTCTTT
>Ga0208813_1001451_pt1 | contig 12579 bp, 15 predicted proteins | sample MalvireepMed_904_FD_184250 | JGI IMG/M metagenome (GOLD analysis project Ga0208813, IMG submission 184250) | Marine viral communities from the Global Malaspina Expedition - Malaspina viral metaG DeepMed_904 (SPAdes) (version 2) | ecosystem: Environmental > Aquatic > Marine > Oceanic | place... | reverse complement strand
CAAAGTTCTCCTAAAGCCTTTGAAGGGCGATTGTTGTGTATACTGCTCTTATGGAACAGTGAAATGCCCACCAATTCAAGAAGGCCAAAGTTGTTGTAAGAGCTAAGTGAATGTCTCTTAATGGCACATAGCGGCCCTTTGGCCGCTATGAAATGTCTATTACTCACACTCCGACCATTCAGTCTCACCAATGTCCTTACACTCGACCTCAGACGTCCCATCAGGGAATGTTGTCTTACGTCGCCAGGTTGGCCCTTCTGGTGATGTGTAGACTCGTTGAGTATCGACTAGGTTCTCACCATCCATCACGCGAGTGCGTGTTTCAACGGATGCGAACGTTTCCAGAAGCGTGGCGGCATCATACTCTTCAGACATGCTGAACTCATACGACGTTGCGTCAGCCAGAATTGAGTCTATGTTCAATTCAGTTTTACGCTCTTGGAAGTCTTTCATGTAATCAAACTGCGTAAACGCGCCAGCATCGTTGTCGTACCGCAAGGTATAGGTGTAGCTCTCGCCCAGGTTTTGGTCTTGGTTCGTAAGATGACTAACAGTGATGCGCTTTGAGCGGATATCGATGCAGCTGTCGTCGTTGTTAGTGATTTCCACCTTTTCGGTTTCAGTCGCATCGGTGTTGGCGATGTATTCAAAAATATCAGCCGTGTTGCAGGTTTCATTGAAGTACGCGACTTCAACGGATGCGTCACCGATGGTTTTGAACGATGAACGTCGATTGTACGTATAAATGACGTCAAAGCGTTGTTCAAAGTCATCGCTTACAATTTGTGTCTTAGCGCTGACACGGGCATTGTCTGACCATTCACCGTCAGCCGTATCGGATGCCGGGGTAAAGATGTATTCTTCACGCACCCAATCCTCACCGTCTTTCAGATAGCTAATCAGCGGCACTGCGTTGGGGCTTTCATCGGTAATGGCTTTCGTCTCTGCCAGAGACATCTTGAGGCCTTTCACGATTTTCTGAGCCAAGTTATAGGCATCAGTATCACCGGAATCGACGAAGTCACTATAAATGGTCTCTTGCGAGATGTTGTAGTCTTCAACGATTTTAGCCAGTGTCTGGTCCATGCGGTCCTTGAACTGTGAAATCAGCTCGTTGTTATTAAGGAGCTGTTCACACGCCAAAACAGGGTCAGCGTTACCGTCTTCTAACGCAAAGTCATTCTGAAAGGTCTCCCACAGAATGGAGGTTAGCGGTGTGATGTTGGCACTGTCGAACGCATCTTCGTTAATCGGTGGAAGCGTCATGGTGTAAGCTTCTTCGACTTCACCTAAGTTCTCATCGATGGCTCCAACGGGTACGTCAACAACGATAGGTGCAAAGGTGATGCACTCCTCGACACTCTCATCAATGTCGGTTAACTCCAGTTTGTAGTCACCGGCATCAGTCGATTCGCCATTAGGCTCACCGTCATCCAGTTGGCCGTTGCCATTGATATCTACGAATACTGTGGCCCCCTTAACGTAACCATCAATCACTTTACCGCTGATAGTAGGGCCGCTGGCCGTATTGTCACCACCGCCATTATCACCGCCACCACTGCCAGTATCAGGTGGTGTCGTCGTATCCGGTGAATCACTTCCACCGCCGCAAGCGGTTAATGCAAGCACTGTCGTTAGTGCGAGTGCTAATTGTGTTAACTTCATAATGTATCCTTCACGTTTATTCCATTCGCTTTCGCTATTTTCGAAGTTGCTCGTCGGTATAACCGCGAGACTTAAGGATTTGGCGAGCGATGGCTTTGTCTTTTGAGTCAACCGTTGAGGCCCAAGAGCTGTCTTTCACCATTTTGAGAAGCTCCGAGTCGCTTTTTCGCTTTAGTTTACTTAAGCGATTGCTGACGTCCTTCGTCTGCTTTGTGCCTTCGGACAGCGCCTTCTTGCCTAAATCAAATATTGCGTCCCAAAATCCCATGACCGTATTCCTAATAAAAAAAGCGGAGTGAGTGCTCCGCTGTACTATTTACTCATCATCAACTTTGCCATCACCATCACAGTAAGGGCATTCAATCCGTACACGTGAGTCGCCTCCACAGGTGGGGCAGTTTTCTGGATGAGGACCGCCGCCGTAATCCAGTGGACAAGGAATCTCACCGCGACCTCGACATTCGGGACAGTTAACTTGTGACACTTTATTTCTCCTTTTTAGATTAGTGAGCCTAAAAAGCATCTCAATGTTTACTATATGAGTCAATAGGTAGCTTATAGAGCGTTATTAGTTCCTCGTCTTGGTGTCAAGATTAACCAAATCCCAAACCGTGTGAACGTCAATGGACATCAAGGCTGCATTTGGAAAAGCGGTAAAGTTGAGAAGAGTAGAAATAGATCTGTCACAGGAAGATATGGCAAATAGCGCTGGGATGGCGCGCTCGTTCATCTCTAAAGTCGAGCGGGGCGATGCAAATCCCTCTGTGACTTCAGTAAAGAAAATTGCTGATACATTAGGGGTGTTACCCTCAGATCTGTGGTTAAAAGCTGAGGGCTACCTATCAAAATAATGTATCGGATTTAACGCAACTAGTTTTTGATAATCAAGTTCATGCTGCTTTTGCAGCTCACGCTCATAGTCATCCCAAACGTAGCCAGGGGCAGTAAGGCAACAGCGCTCGTAGCTCTCGTCAACAGCGCCCCTTAATATTGCCATCCAGCGGTGATTGTCTAACCCTAGCTCCGTTCTCGGCAGCCTCTCGTGAACGGAGCGCTTACAAGAAAATGCGTTCAAAAGGATTTTTTGCCGAGTGAAGGCTAGAAAAAACACGTACTCAAGCCTCTCGTTATCATAGGTATCTTTAAAGTGGCTCCATAGTGCGGGGTCATCCGAGTCAATGGGATACTTGCTTAAACGAAGGTAAGTCAATGCCGTTACGAAAGCGGTATCGACTAACTGTTCGTAGTCCTCTACCCAGCGACATTTTCTTAGGGTGATTGCATAATCGACCGCCACCTGAATGGCGTCGGCTTCGAATAGTCCGTGGCTAATGCACCGACTTCTTTGGTTTACCTCTTCGCATACTGCTGAAAGCTTATCCATGTTTACCGGCAGTGCGCGGTGTCTGTGCAGCCGGTGGTGAATCTCCTGCAATTGGGCAGGGGTGAACGTATGAATCCACATAATTGTCTCCAAATGGTTTGTGTTTGAATTTTAAGGGGTTAGGCAGGGGGGGAAGCTGACTCTAATATGGAATCAGCTTCGGACTGTTAATTATCGTATCCTTTAGCCGTCCTCGTTTTCATTATTCTTCGGTGCTTTGTCTACGTCAGTGACGTTGAGTTGCTCCGCAATGGTGGAAGCATCGTTTGGTGCAATGCGTTTATTAGACGTGATATTTATTTGCCCCTCGTTCAGTTGGACATAGCTGTTGAGATATTTTTTAAGCGAGCTAATGCCAATCTGGGTATGCAATCCCTTGATGACTTTATCTATTCGCGTGGCAGAGGAGGTTGCAATCGCTTCGATGAATAAAGGATAAATAGTATCTGGCATGTAATATCCGTGGGACTTCAGATATACGGTTACTACTCGGGCCAGGTATTGATAAAAGCGCTCAGCTGACTCTGCCTCTTGGGGCGCCAGCTGGGCAGCTTGATAGGTAAACGACGCAATGTAAACAAACGGGTCTGGCGCGTGGGTAGCCGCGATTAAGTGCCATCGTGTTACGGGCTCAAACTGATTATTAGCTATTCGTTCACAATCACCATCCCAGTCTGACGGATTAAGTGAGTGTTTTACGGCGTCCAAAAGTTCTTTCGTGATTGGTGTGACATTGAGCTCTGCTATCGCAACGCCTGCTCTGTAAGCTTCATTTAACCGGACTTGAATCATTTCTTTTGATGCGTGGTCATAGACTGAAACGCAAGGCATGTATGTGCGGCGAAATCCTGTATCGACATAGCCTTCTTGAGGATCGAATATCAAAACGTTACTCCTTGTTTTGGGTAGACTGGAGTAATCGAATTGATAATTAGTGGTGGTTAATTACCCCAGTACGAAAGGGTGACACTACTTGGTTACTTTATTAGATTCAACGGGTTAGTCGTTAACGTAGTTGTCCCACTGAACGCCTTTGCATCCTGATACAGTGAAACTTTCTCTTAAGCTCCTTAAACCCGTTATAAGCGGTCCAAAACGAATCGGTGAGTGAATCAACCGCTTTGTCATTTCAAGCGCGTCACCTGCTGTTAACGGCTCCTTTGAATTGCTTATGATGGTCTTGGCGTGCTCTAACATGAGTCGTGGTGCAAACTTATCGACCGTTGTCCATTCGTCCCGCATGACGTTGAACAATATCTGGTCATTGCCTTTCATGGGGATGCCATACTGATTCAAAAATAGCAGGCACACAGCAAATGCAGTTTCTGCGGCACGGTTGGTATCCTCTGTCCACTCGGTGTGTGCTAAGCGAATAGCGTACTCAGCAGCAATTGAGAATATCGAGTCTAAGTTAACGGTGTAATCAAAATACTCACGGTCAATGGTGCTGCATATATCGACAAGCTGAGCAAAGTTGGGCTGGTGTTTCGCTTCGCGGTGCATCCCCTTGTGTATTTTGACGATGTCCATGGGTTTGATTAGGCGTAAAATCATAATGGTCTCCGATTGATAAGTGGCGGCGAGCTGCCGCCATTGAGAAATGCAGGGTTAGCAGTTCATGTCTGGAATGGCGTCGCCGCGTTGGTCTGCAATGCGTTGCATAATCCACTCGTCGACTTCTGAGTCTATCCAGGCGACATTTTTGCCAAGGATTTTGACCGGCTTTGGAAATGTGCCTTCGTTAATCATTTTGTAGATTGATGTGGTGCCCAAGCCTATGCGCTCTTTAACTTCTTTTAAGCGTAAGAATCTCATTGTTATTTCCTCTGATTGGTTTGTCTCAGAGGATTCACAGGGGCTGTAACGAATAACCATGAAAAACGAAACCACTGGATTTCAGGCCTATATCACGCACGTGCATTCAAGAATCGAAAACATGGAGACACAAAATGCACGAGCAAAATGCTGAGTATGTAACGAATGGGCCTATGACTGAGGTTGATGTGCTGAATAAAGCGTCTGAGATCTTGGAGACGAAGTTTTTGAAGGGGGAGGGCTTTACCAGCCCGTCTGCTGCAAAAGACTTCCTGAGGTACAAGCTGGCGCATCAAAAGCGAGAGGTGTTCGCTGTCATGCTGATGGACTCACAACATCGACTGATTGAGTACAAAGAGCTGTTCTTTGGGACCATTAACGCCGCCCCGGTGTATCCCCGTGAAGTGATGAAAGAAGTGCTTCAACAAAACGCTGCTGCCATCATCCTGGCGCACAACCATCCATCGGGTGTGACTGAGCCATCGGAAGCTGACAAGCGTGTGACGACCCGTATCAAGGACGCGCTCAATCACATAGACGTCCCCGTGCTTGACCACATCGTAGTAGGCCAAGACACGGTTTCGTTTGCTGAAAGGGGATTATTGTAGTTTTACTGCCACTAAGCAACGTAGCAGAGGTTATCCCTGGGCCTCTTTTACGTTGCTTGGTGCCTTATGCTGGCGTTCTTTATTTTTTTGTGGTAATACTGACCTTGACGGTGCATCTAGGCATCTTTTAACGTTAAGCAGTCAAAAATAACTATTACAACCGATTAACAAGGACGATTTGTAAATGTACTTCATAAACATAAAAGCGCTTAAGGAACAGCATAGAGCGGGTCAATACCAAAGCAACGATAGTCTTATGTACTTATCGGCCACTGTAATACTTACCTATCTAGCAATACTGCTTGTTCGCTTTCCTGAAAACGATTGGTCTCTGGGAGTAGATGCAGTAGAGGGTATTATGGTCCTGCTGTCTATTTTTGTCGCTTACGTTGCCAACGGCGGCAATGGCGGAAGCTACTTTTTGGATAAGTTTGTCTCTATTGGTTGGGTCGTCTTGATCCGTTTGCTACCCGTAATTGTACTTTTGGCTTTGGTGATTAATATTGGAGAGACCGCATTATTCGGCCAAGCTAGCGAGCATGATGGACCCGAAGATATTATCGGATTAGCCGTGATTTATGGTATTTATACATGGCGGTTAGCCGTCCACATAAAGGATACACGTTAAGTGTTGCTTTAAGCGCGTGTCAGTCTATGGCACGCGCTCGTATTAATTAGCCTGCCCTTGCCTTAAAGCGCCTCAAACAGGCGCTTTATTTTTTGCATTGCTGCTGTAAAACGATTGACGCTTACCCTGGTACTTGGTCGTTCCTTCCTTGCACAGGTAGCTGAAGTGCAGGAATGCGTCTCTGTGTACTGGGTCGTCAGTACTGAGTGGTCCTTGCAGTACCCTAAACACGGGTGTCGATGTGTGAAGGAGTGCTACCGTCGAGTCGGCTGATAACCCATGCGTCTTGAGCCATGCTTGTCGGATAATCTGACCCAGCTTAGTAGGGTCTTCATGGCTTAAGTTACCGACCGGATACAGCGTGTCTTTGTTGGTGAATAGTACGACGTGGTAGTGCTCTAATTCGCACTCCTCAGTCTGTTCAACCTTAGCAAGGTATTCGACGTCCGTTGGATAAACACGTTTGCTACGGCGGTTTAGGGACTTTTGATAGCTTGCAATGCCTGCCTTAACTCGCTCTATAAACTCCGTAATCGGATTACGCTGCAGGTAAGGGTTCGTATGAGCCGGTAGATGCAAGTCAAACTTTACTGCCAGTACTCGCTTATGGTTCTGGAGCACTCTATCCATGACCGTATGTAAGCGGTCTAGAAACGGCAGGATGTATGGTGCATTAGCAGTGTGTAAATCAAAGCCCGCATATTCAGCATCGTAATGTAGCGTGTGATTATGGTTATTGGTGTTACGTTTTCTCATTTCAGACCTCTTGATCGTTATTGATTCATAAGAGATCTGATCCTGTAATTTTTAACCATCAGTCAGACGGTAAGCTTTGGGGCTTACCTATTACTGGCTAAGCATTGGTTACTAGACGTACCAATGAACGATGTACTGATTGATAATAGTGAAGGTTGTATATATTACTATTACCAACAGGTGCTTAGTAAGCGATTCACGTTCATTTGGTTACTATTGCAATGAGAAACACTTGGCCTGTCATAAGTAAAAATTCTGATAATTTAGAATACTGATTAGAGAATCGGTCGTTTGAGTCTGAAGTTGCCGTTTTCGGGAAGTGGGATCACAAACAGTGTATGCTCTCTGTGGTAAGAATAATCCGCTGGTAGAAGGCATGTAGCTGCTCGTCTTTGCTGATTGTTTAGAGAGCTAACGATATCAACGTCTTGAATAGGATTTGCACGAGCCATCGCAGCTGCAATACTGAAACAAAAAGTGGTCCAATCAAATATCGGGTTATCAAAATTATCTGCTTTATGCCAGACCATCTCGGGTATAAGTTGAGAGTGCTTTAAAACAAAACGCACTTCCTTCATTATGCTACGCAATTTGATGACATCCTGATGGGCTGGGTTTGACACATCCAATTTGAGCTCTTTCAAATGCTCATATCCTATATTTGCATACGGCTTTTCAGTGACCTTTTTAGGCTTCAAACTCTCAATGAAACGCAGTGCATTACTCACTGAAAATGGCTCTTTTCCTTCACTAAGGGAAAGTCTTTTAATCAATGACTTTGTAATCGCATAAAGCTCTTTGTTAGCTAGAGGATAAATATGCGTTGGTTCCGATAATCCATGTGTGATTGACAAGTTAAGTGAGCATGCGGACTCGACGATTCTGTCATCAAAAAATGAATCAAATTCCAGAGATACGGAAGGCAAGATTCTCTCTAATTGAAATTTTAGTTGATACGGTTTAACACAGCTCGCTTCGAACAAATGGTAGCTGAAAACAGGGAAGCTCGGGCAGCTAATTAGAGCTGGATGAGCAATGTTTATTTGATACGATGATGCCGAAAAACCAAGTCTTGATGAGTGGGGATGTTGATGCTGATAAACTCTAATAACTAGTTTATGCTTTACTAATTGATCAATATATCGTCGCACTTGGCTCCGACTCAAACCGCTTATCTTACCTAACCTGCTATAGCCAGCTTCAACAACGAACGCATTGTCCGTGTGGCTAAACATACTGCAAAACAGGTGAATCATTTTATATTTATCCGTTGACGATAAGCTACTGAAAAAGTCGTGAGCTTCCTCCGCAACCTCTCTACTAGTGCGAGAGTTATAATGGCGTTTGAGCATGTCGGTTGTTGCGGTGACATTTAATTGACCGTCGAATGCAGCTCCCCATAACTCATTATACAACTGATCTTCAAAAGGCCACTTTGAAGCTTCTGTACTCACAAGTTTATCGTGCGTACTAGTTGATATCTGTAAACTCCTTTTGCCTCTGATACCCGACGACAAGAATTCTTTCGTCAGAATACCCTGACTGATTAACTTAGTGATTCCTTTTTCAATGAGCCACTTTGGCAAAAACAAACGACTTTCAAGCTCCTTCGCTGAAAGGCACGTGGCTTCAAATCCAATGGCGCTAATGAAGCGGGAAATTACGATCGACGAGTGACAACCTAGTTTTGACGAATCAATATTTAGTGATGTGCTATGCATAAAAAGCCTAATTAGTGAGCCAGCTATAATAGCACAGTAATTACGCTGCATTAAAGTTAATTTATTTTGTAAGCTTGACGTCAATGATTGATGGCATCCATTTATTCATGTAATGTCGGTGGAAATAAATTTTTTACACTGATATTTCGTAATTTGACTATGCAAAGGAAAGAAAACCGAGGGCGAAAGAAGGAGAGCTTTGAAAAATGGCTCAACCGCCCTAGCGATAATGGGAATACTCACAAAGACGAAATTGTGCGAGCACATTGTATTCAGCAACTGCCGAAATCAGTGCGAGAAGCAGCGAGTCAACTCACCACGCCAGAATTATACAAGCGAGCTTTACATTCGGTTCCGATGGGAGAGGCTAAGTTTCTTGATGAGTTAAAAGTTAAGTTTCGACATTCAAGGCCTAAAAAGCAAAGGATGTTCGGGGAGCTTGTTAATTACATACCAACTCAAGTGAAGATTCCCAAATCCGTGGTTAAAGCTATGGACCAGTACATCAGTAGAAAAGAAAACATCAATAACCGTTCGGAGCTATTTGTTAAAGCATTCCAAAATTTGCAGAAGTTGGATAAGGATCTTAAGTTTTATTACAAAGAATGGGAAGCAGACGTTGAGCGTAATTTTAAGACTAGGGTAGAGAAAGAAATTGACAAGAAAGAACGAAAAATCAGTAAGTTAATGGACGATAATGAAAGTTTGAAGTCTGAGCTAGCTAGTCATAAGAAGGTCATACAGCGTTGTGAATCCCTGATGCTTGTAGAGTTAGAAGGCTTGTATTCGAGGTTAGATAGTTACGAGGAATTGTTTGACCGTCACAGTATAGATTATGCCGAGCTTAGAAAGCCTGGACCAAAGCTGTCAAGGCGCGCTCACGCTGAAATGAAGCACCTTAAAAGTAGAATACGAGAGCTTCGAATCGAAGGTAAGAAGGCTGAGCCCGAAGAGGCCAGTAGCTCGGGACTTGTTGACCGGGCTGATTCATCAAAGACAAGGCTTAAACCTAGAAAATCACAAACGATACCTAAAGATTTGAGGGAAGCGATGCGAGATACAGATAAGGCTAAGCCCGACTGTAACCCTCAAGCAAAAGGAGAAGGTGTTATGACCAACTCTGAGACTCAAGGTAAGACGGATAAGTAATTAAGGCCATTTGCATCGAGGTAAGTATCGACAGTTAATTGGATAGCATAGGTGGTTTAATTGGTGGGTTAACTTAAAAAACAAAAATTTTCATCTTTTTAAATCTATGATAAATAACCGATATTTATTGTTATTCAACATTAAGATCCAGAACATCGAGTAATTTTCTCTACGCTGTCTGATATTTTCCTTATGCTTCCAAAGCCCTTTTATATCAAGGGCTTTGTTGTTTCTGGAACTTCCTGATTTTTCCGATGCGTAGCAGTTTTTTGGTGAGTGCGGCGGTGAGTATGAAACAGTTGTGAAAAACCAGAATGGTGAGTACTTTCTTGTAAAGAGTTTAAGAGAGGTACGCAACCATGGCCACGTTAACCGCAACGAAAATCGCATCATTGGATAGAAATAAACAACACGGGAAATATGCCGACGGCCTCGGTTTGTATTTTGTGGTCCCAAAGAAAGGGCATTCTTACTGGTCTTATCGTTACATTGTCCATGGCAAGCGCCGTGAAATGACGTTAGGCAAATATCCATTCATGGGGTTGGCCGACGCTCGCGGCGAACTATTACTGAAAAAGCGTGAGTTACTCAATGGGCTTGACCCTTTGGTAGCCAGGAAGAGGGAGGCTTGGTCGGGCATTGAAACCATGGACCATTTGTTCGAGGACTGGTTTACGAATGACATTCAACCAAGATTGAAGCACCCGAACATTCCAGCTCGTTTGTACCGAAAGGAGATGAAGCCGGTAATCGGCGATATGCGAATTGAGCAGGTTACTGCTAGGGATGCTCGAGAAGTGTTACAACGGGTGAAGTTAAGCGGACGGCCAAGCATTGCGAATGACGTTTTGATGTATATGAAGCAGCTGTTTCGTCATGCGGTGAAGCTTGATTTAACCCTGAATAACCCGGCAGCAGCATTTGGTACCAATGATGCCGGGGGCATAGAGAAATCTCGAGATCGCGCGCTTTCTCTCGCAGAAATCAAAGAGGCAACTAAGATTTTCCGGAAGCATATGGACCGCTTCGGTATGGATAACTACATCGCCGTTTGTTTATATCTGGTGCTTGGCGTCCGTAAAACTGAACTGACTGAAGCACCTTGGAGTGAGCTGGATTTAGTTAAAGCAGAATGGGAAATACCGGATGAACGGGTGAAGAAAGGCAAAGGTATTGTGATACCACTGCCAAGCCAAGCGGTTGAATGGTTTCACATGCTGAAAGCGCGGTCATTCGGTTCAGACTATGTTCTACCAGCACGAAGAGGTTCGAATAGACCTTTCATTGGTGGAGACACCATTAATCGTGCAATCAACAAAATGTTTGGTATCGAACAAGGTCGCAAACGCCCTGGACCTAACTTGATGGGAGATATAGAGCATTTTACCGTACACGATTTACGGCGAACCTTTCGCAGCCAAGTGTCAGCACTAGGCTTCAGTGGTGCTGTTGGTGAGCGGGCCATAAACCATAGTCTGAAAGGCGTTGAAGGCATTTATGACCGTTACGATTACTATGAAGAACGGCGGCAGGCGCACCAGAAGGTTGCTGATGTAATTGAGCGGTTGGTTTGGTATGACTTAATGTAACTAAAAATCGAATTTTAACAAGGAAGTGTTGATTCGTAAGTTAAAAGTCTATTTTGTAACTACAGTAGCGTATTTGTAAGTGTGATTTTTGATTTGTAATTAAAACACCTAAAATGTAATGACTTTTTTGGTAAACTAGCTATCATATACGTATACATAAACAATGACTAAAGATAAGACCTTTTTGGCAAGAAGTAAAGGACTGCTATGAAACCAGTTGGATATGCTTACCTTAATCTGCATTACGATCTACGTCTACCGAAGCTCGGGGTGGAGGTTTATCAAGATCCAAATGCGGAAAAGGAACAGTTGATCCAATATGGTGGTAGCAAGCGCAAGGTAATTCCTGGCCACCTTAAGTACGATGATAACCCCTATTCGCAGATGCATGCGGCAATAAAAAACCAAGGCATCAGACTACATTTCTTTGCAGCAATTTATAAAAAAATTAATGTGACTGAATTTACTGCGTTTATTTTAGATAAACCGACAAGTCAATATAACCGAGTCCTTTGGTTTCTTTACGAATGGCTAACTGGGCAGAAACTTGATATCCCGGACCTAAAGTCGTCGAATTATATAAAATTGTTTGAAGACGAGTTCTATTACACCCTGGGAAATGGACAGAAAGATAAAAGAACACGGGTTATTAACAATGCGTTAGGTACACCTGAATTTTGTCCGACGATCCGAAAGACAGCTGATATAAGTCAGCTTGATGAGGCTGACGTTTATAAAACTGCATTTGCGAAAATGCAGCGCATCGGAGAACAGCTATCAGTTGATGTGATTGGGCGATCAGTTAATTACCTTTATACAAAAGAAACAAAGTCATCGACGGAGATAGAGAGAGAAGAGCCGAATCGGCAGCGAATGCAAAGATTCCTGAATGCAATAAAAAATGTTGGATTATATGAGTTGAACAAGCATTCGCTCATCAACGTTCAGAACCAAATTGTGGATGAGAAGTTTAAGGCGACTGATTACCGTGAATCGGAAATTTATGTCGGTACAACGATTCAACGGTTTGGGAATCGAGATGAAGATGTTCATTACGTAGGTGCTAAACAAGAACACATAGCAAGTATGATGAATGGTCTATTCAAGCTACATGAAAACTTGATGATCGATGGCTCAGAGAGTGTTCAATATTCTGTGTCAGCCAAGTTTTCATAAATCTATGTGGCCATCCAGTCGACCTTCAAAGTGGATGGTTAGCTGAGACAGTGTCAGATTCCAGTTCTGCACCGGGTGCGACCAGCGC
>Ga0208813_1001450_pt1 | contig 12581 bp, 11 predicted proteins | sample MalvireepMed_904_FD_184250 | JGI IMG/M metagenome (GOLD analysis project Ga0208813, IMG submission 184250) | Marine viral communities from the Global Malaspina Expedition - Malaspina viral metaG DeepMed_904 (SPAdes) (version 2) | ecosystem: Environmental > Aquatic > Marine > Oceanic | place... | reverse complement strand
GAATCTGCGCAAAATAGCTGCCCTGGCGCTTTTTCCACATACTCAACGCCATGGGTTTCTACCAGCGATACAAAGTGTTCTGGGCGATAACGTTTTAATGCAGAAATGCAAAAATAAGGATTTTCAGAGTAAAAGTGTCCAGGCGCTGTATCAAGATTGGTAAAGTTACAGCGGCCTCCCCCAGACATAAGAATTTTTTTACCCGCTTTGTTCGCATGGTCGACCACCAAAACGCGTCGCCCGGCATAGCCAGCCTGTGCCGCGCACATTAAACCAGCGGCACCTGCGCCAATGACTACGACGTCGTAGACCATAACTGAGGCTCCCAGAGTGAAAAGGCGGGCATTTTAACAGGTAAGAAGCGCCAAACTACTGTACATTTTAAAAACTCATGTATAAGAAATGCACAAGATACTACCTATTCGCCTCAACAATGTTGCAGGTAATGACTTACTATCATCGCCGATTGCGGAATATTTCAATAATACTGAGACACTTATGATCGCTTTTAAACGCTCCTTTTGCTGCCTCGTGCTACTCCTTGGATGGGCTTCTATTGCCAGCGCACAATCAAAGCCGCCTGTGATTGGTTATTACGTTGAGACAGAGACCTGGTCCGACCCGCTGGAAGCACTAGGCACCTTACGTGCTGATGAAAGCGTGACCTTATCGGCCACCGTAACCGACACCATTGCAGAGATTAACTTCGATGATGGCGAGCAGGTAGAGCGCGGTCGTTTACTGGTTCGTTTGGAAGACGCCGAAGAGCAAGCTCTACTAAGAGCCGCCCAGGCCATTACCGATGAGCGGCGAAACGCTTCTGACCGCGCTTCGCAGCTGCAGCAGCGCAACTTAGCGGCTAGAGCAGACGTAGAAGACACTCAATCCCAGCTGCGCCAAGCACAAGCCGATGCCCAAGCCCTGGAAGCTAGACTGGAAAATTACCGGATACACGCGCCGTTTAGCGGCCGCGTAGGATTTCGTGACGTCAGTGTGGGCACCCTCGTCACCCCCGGCATGGCGTTGGTGACGCTAGATAAGCTAGATGTAATGAAACTCGATTTTACCGTACCAGCGGTATTTTTGGGGCGGCTATCCGCCGGGTTAAGTCTTAGTGCCACCACAGCGGCGTACCCAGACGAGGTATTTCGCGGCGACGTTGCCAGCATTGGCACAAGGATTGACCCGGTATCCCGTAGCGTTAGCGTGCGTGCCGAGTTGGCCAATCCTGATTTAAAGCTGCGCCCTGGCATGCTGATGGAAGTCATCGTGCAGCAGCGCGTACGCGATGCGTTAGTGCTGCCTGAAGCCGCGATTCAGCCTAGCGGCAACCGCCACTTTGTGATGGTGATTCAACAGCAGGAGAATGCGCCACGCTTAGAGCGCCGAGAAGTAGCTATCGGCGAGCGCCGCAGCGGGGAAGTAGAAGTACTAGAAGGCATTAGCGAAGGCGATTTGGTGGTGATTCATGGTCTGCAGCTAGCCCGTGAGGGTCAAGAAGTTCGCCTGCTAGGCGTTGCCGACGACAGCACGGACATTCGCTCGCTGCTGGAGGCTGATCGCTAATGCGTTTATCCGATATTTCCGTTCAGCGGCCAGTGCTGGCCATGGTAATTGCCGCACTGATTATTGCTTTTGGCTTGCTGGCCCTTAACCGCTTGCCGCTGCAAGAGTACCCCACGGTTGACCCGCCTATTGTCAGTATTGATACCCGCTACCCCGGTGCCTCGGCCAGCGTGGTAGAAACACGCATTACCCAAGTATTAGAAGACCGCATTGCCGGGGTGGAGGGCATCGAGCTGATCACCTCCCAAAGCGAGGATGGCCGCTCGCGGATCGAGATCGAGTTCGCCATCACTATGGATATCAACGCTGCGGCGAACGATATCCGCGACCGCATTTCAGGCGCACTGCGCAACCTGCCGGACGACGCCGACAATCCTGAAGTCACTAAAGCCGACAGCAGCGAAGAGATTGTTGTTTGGCTAAGCCTATCGGGGGCGGACTACTCGATTGCCGAACTCACCGACTACGCCAACCGCTTTCTCGTCGATAGTCTCTCAGTACAGCCTGGCGTTGCCCGAGTACGCGTGGGCGGCGGCCAGGATTACGCCATGCGTGTATGGCTGGACCGTAACGCATTAGCAGCCCGTGGCCTCACCGTGGGCGATGTGGAGGACGCTCTACGTGCTGAAAACGTCGAGCTGCCTGCGGGTTCTATCGAATCCGATGACCGCCAGTTTATTGTCCGCTTGCCGCGCAGTTTCGCCACTGCTGAAGACTTTCAAGGCTTAGCGCTTGCCCAAAGCAATAACGGCTATCTAGTGCGCTTATCGGATGTCGCCCGGGTGGAAGTAGGCTCTGTGGAAGACCGCTCCGTTTTCCGAGCCAATGGCGTGCCTATGGTGGGGCTGGGGATGATCATGCAGTCCACCGCCAACGTGATTGAGCTTTCTGAGGCAGTGCAAGAAGAGCTTGGGCGGCTACAAGGCACCCTGCCCGAGGGGATGTCGCTCACACTGAACTATGATGCCTCGGTGTTCGTTTCCGGTGCTATTGAACAGGTAGTCATGACTCTCTTTATCGCCATGGGACTCGTAGTGGTGGTCATCTTTCTGTTCCTGGGCAATCTTCGCACTACCCTTGTGCCTGCCGTTACAGTACCTATTGCCGTGATTGGCGCATTTACAGCACTGGCAGCCATGAATTTTTCCATCAACTTGCTGACGCTGCTCGCATTGGTGCTGGCCATCGGGCTGATTGTTGATGATGCCATTGTGGTGCTCGAAAACATCAACCGACGCATGCACGACTACGGTGAAACACCGCTGGTGGCCGCCTTTCGCGGTACGCGGCAAATCGCCTTTGCGGTGATCGCCACCACCCTAGTGTTAGTCGCCGTCTTTGTGCCACTGAGCATGCTGCAAGGCGATATTGGTCGGCTGTTCTCTGAATTCGCCCTGACCATGGCAGCAGCAGTGGTCGTCTCTACCCTGCTCGCATTGACCCTAACGCCAATGATGGCCTCCAAAATACTCAAGCCCGGCATGCACGATAGCCGCATTGGAAAAGGCGTGCAGTGGCTGCTGGATGGCACCAAACGCCGCTACCAGCGAGCCTTAGAAGCCGTACTAACGGCCAAATGGCTGGTCGTGGCCCTGTTTGCCCTACTCATTGCCGGAACGGCGTGGCTCGCCACAGCGCTGCCCAATGAATACACTCCGCAAGAAGATCGCGGTAACTTTATCGTGCTGGTCAACGGCCCGGAAGGAGCCACGTTCGACTACATGATGGACTACATGGATGAGATCGAAGCGCGGCTCACCCCCTTTGTAGAGAGCGGCGAGCTTGAGCGCGTGGTGGTTCGTGCCCCGCGTGGCTTCGGTAATATCGAAAACTTCAACAGCGGCTTTATCATCGTCAATATGGCGGACTGGGGCAGCCGTCGCAGCGCCTGGGAGATTATGGCCGATGTGCGCCAGCAGCTCAGCTCGCTCCCTGGCGTCCAAGCCTTCCCGGTGATGCGCCAGGGCTTTGGTCAGCGCACTCAGAAGCCGGTGCAGTTTGTGTTGGGCGGCGGCACTTACGAAGACCTAGCCCGCTGGCGTGACCGGCTGATTAATCATGTGCGGGAAAACAACCCACGTTTGACGGCCATCGAGAGCAACTACGACGAAACCCAGCCGCAGCTGCGGGTCGATATCGATTACGAGCGTGCCGCCTCGCTAGGTGTGACCGTGACCGAGATTGGCCGCACGCTGGAAGTGCTGCTGGGTGGCCGTAACGTTACCCGCTATGTGGACGACGGCGAAGAGTACGATGTGATTGTGGAAGGCGACCGTAGTCGCCAAAACAGCCCGCGCGCGCTGGATAACATTCAGGTGCGCTCAGCACGCACAGGGGAGCTCATTCCGCTGGCAAGCCTGGTCACGCTGTCTGATTTTGCCGGCGCCAGCACGCTGAACCGCTTTGACCGCGTGCGCGCCATTACCATTGAAGCGAACCTCGCCGATGGCTACCCGCTGGGCGAAGCGCTGGCATACCTGCAAGACACCGCCGATACCATTCTGCCGGAAGAAGTACAAACTAACGTGGCGGGACCATCCCGGGATTTCCAGCAGGCGAGCGGTGCGACGATGTTCCTGCTGGTGCTGGGTGCCGTGGTGGTATTCCTGGTACTGGCCGCCCAGTTCGAAAGCCTCATCCACCCGTTTGTGATTATGCTCACGGTGCCGCTAGCCATGAGCGGAGCGCTGCTTGCACTGCTGCTCAGCGGTCAGTCGCTGAATATATATAGCCAGGTGGGCTTGGTACTGCTGATTGGTTTGGCGGCCAAAAACGGCATTCTCATTGTCGAATTCGCTAACCAGTTGCGGGATGAAGGGCAGGCATTTCGCTCAGCGCTGATTGAGGCCTCGGTGACCCGCCTACGCCCCATCTTGATGACCGCCGTGACCACCATGGCCGGTGCTATTCCGCTGATTATCTCCAGCGGGCCAGGGGCGGAGTCGCGCTTGGTGATCGGCACGGTGATTATGGCCGGTGTCGGCGCCGCTACCGTCTTCACACTGTTTGTGGTGCCCGTGGCGTACGACCTGCTGGCCCGCCACTCTGGCTCGCCTGGAGCAGTGAAGCGCCAGCTCGAAGAGGAGATCGCCAACGCGCCTACGGCTCAACATACGCCGCTTGATACGCCAGAGCGATAACGCATCCCCAAAAACACTAAGGGCGCCAACGAGGCGCCCTTAGTGTTTAAACGTCACAACGGCTGTACTTATTCGCAATCGCCGATACGCTCACCTTCAATCACGGTGTTCATAGTCAGCTCACCCATGGGAGACTGAGTCAGAATATCCACAGTGCCTTCAATTTGCTCGCCCATAAAGCGCATTTCGCCGTCGATGGTCGCTTCGCCACCCTCAGCGCGGCATACCATGCTGTAGGAGAGGCCGTCGGCACTCATATCCTGGTTGAGCAGTTCGCAGCCCTCTTCCTCTTCAATAAAACCAAAATCAGCACCCTCTAGCTCTTCCTGGGTAATGCACTGACGCTCGGTTTCCGTTTGATCGGGAATCTGCATATCGCCGCTGACGCTAGTCACGCTGACAAACTCCCACTCGCCGGGCGTAACATTAGGTGTTTCCGCCTGGGCAACCATCGGGAAGGCCGCTAAGGCCGCAACTGCCATGTACCGTTTCATCATCGCTTTTATCTCGCTAGGTGGTTCGGGAAAACTCGTCATTATCCTACCTGATTCGTTGATCAGGTGCCTGCTTGCAAACAGCACTGCTACACTAAGCTGTCAATGACATTGAGTGTAACGCTGAAAAGGGCAACAACCATGCACGACGACGCACTAATTACTCATGATTTCCACTGCCCTTACTGTGATACGCCGCTCACCTTTGTGGTCGATACCTCTCAGGGTAGCCACGACACCTGGGAAGATTGCCATCAGTGCTGCGCGCCCATCCAGCTACAGGTCATTGTGTCACCAATGACCGGAGAGCTAGACGCCGTCATCACTGGACGTGACGACGACGTGCTGTAGCGTTGGATTAAAAAGCTTAAACCCCCTCCCCTTGCTGTATCACTGACTGGCGCTTGGCCTCGCTGCGGCGCATGAAGTACCACGCCAGAAGTGTCGCCAACGATACGGTCAGAATAATCAGCGTCGCCAGCGCGTTGATCTTCGGCGACACGCCCATCCGCACCGAGGAAAACACCACCATCGGTAGCGTATTGGCCCCCGGCCCAGAGACAAAGCTGGCAATCACCAAGTCATCCAACGACAGCGTAAAGGCCAGCAGCCAGCCTGCAGCGAGGGCGGGTGCAATGACCGGTAGCGTGACGAAGAAGAAGGTTTTGACCGGCGGAGAGCCTAAATCCATCGCCGCCTCTTCAATAGAGCGGTCCACTTCCCGCAACCTAGCCGCCACCACCACCGCCACGTAGGCGCTACAGAACGTAGTGTGGGCAATCCAAATAGTGGCCATGCCACGGTCGGCGGGCCAGCCGATCAGCTGCGCCATTTGCACAAATAGCAGTAGCAGCGAAAGGCCGGTAATCACTTCCGGCATCACCAGCGGCGCGGTCACCATGCTGGAGAGCGCCGTTTTGCCGCGAAAGTGGCCGTAGCGCGTCATGACGAAGGCAGCGACCGTGCCTAGGCACACCGCCATACTGGCGGCAAAGAAAGCAATCTCCAGGCTGGTCCAAACCGCTGAGAGAATCTGCTGGTCACGGAACAGCTCGCCGTACCACTGGGTGGAAAATCCGGCCCATACCGTCACTAAGCGGGATTCGTTGAACGAATAAACCACCAGCACGACCATGGGCAGATAGAGAAACAGCAAACCCAACACCAGCATCACGGTGGTAAAACTTGGGCGTCGACGCGATCTCATCATTCTTCAAGCTCCCGTGACTGGTAACGGTGAAACCACACAATGGGGACAAGCAACAGCAGCAGCATGACCATGGCGAGCGCTGACGCGACCGGCCAGTCGCGGTTAAGGAAGAACTCTTCCCACAGCACCTTACCAATCATCAACGTATCGGGGCCGCCCAGTAGCTCAGGAATCACAAACTCCCCAACCGCAGGAATAAACACCAGCATTGAGCCTGCGATAATGCCCCCCATCGAGAGCGGCAGCGTCACCTTTAAAAAGGTATTGAGCTTACGCGACCCAAGATCCGAGGCCGCTTCCAGCAGCGAGTTATCCAAACGCGTCAGGTGGGCATACAACGGCAGTACCATAAACGGTAGGTAGGCGTAGACAATGCCCACAATTACCGAAAACTGGGTATTCATCATCCGCAGCGGTGAATCAATCACCCCCAACCCCATCAATAGGTTATTGATTAGGCCACTATTGCTAAGAATACCCATCCAGGCGTATACCCGAATCAGAAACGAGGTCCACGACGGTAGCATGACCAACAGCAGTAGAATCAGCTGCAAGCGCCCTGGGGCACGGGCCATGGCGTAGGCCATCGGATAGCCAATCAGCAAACACACCACTGTCGCCACAAATGCGGTTTTAATCGACCCCCAGTACGCGGCGACATAGAGCGAATCCGACAACAAAAACAGATAGTTGCCTAGGTTCAAAAAGATGTTCAGCGTTTGATCGGCATACTCTACCAGCGGCCCGTAGGGAGGAATGGCAATGGCCGATTCAGAAAGGCTGATCTTAAGCACCAGCGCAAAGGGCAGTAGGAAAAATAGCGTCAGCCACACCAGCGGGAACGCAATCACGGCGCGTCGGCCTAAATGCAACCGCTTGATAAAGCCTGCAATGCGAGATGGCATCATAATGGGCAATCTCCTGTCAGCCACCTGGGCATTAGCGGTTCAGCACGATAGCGCTATGATTTTCCCAATAAACGTACACGCTATCCTCCCAGGTTGGACGGTCGCCGCGCCGCTCGGTGTTGGCCATGCTCACTTTAATCATCTGCCCGGAAGCAGTGCGCACGTAGTAAAGTGAATAGCCGCCCAAGTAGGCGATATCATCCACCTTGCCCGCTTCCCAGTTGTACTCTGATGACGGCTGCTCACGGGTTAGCCAGATTTTCTCGGGGCGCAGCGCCGCCCACACCCGGCGGTCTACTGCCTGGGTGGTAATGCCGTGGTCGATATAGATCGGCCGTGAGAGCGCAGGTGACTCAATGCGGCAGTGGTCAGCGGCGTCCTCAATGATCTCACCCTCAAACAAGTTCACTGTACCGACGAACTCGGCCACCATCCGGCTGGCAGGGCTTTCATAAATATCCACCGGCGAGCCAACCTGCTCAATCCAGCCATCCGCCATGATCGCTACACGGTCGGCCATGGTCATGGCCTCTTCCTGGTCGTGGGTCACCATGATGCAGGTCACACCCACCTGCTCAATGATCTCAACCACTTCCAGCTGCATTTCGGTGCGCAGCTTTTTATCCAGCGCGCCCATGGGCTCATCAAGCAGCAGCAGCTTGGGCCGTTTGGCAAGCGAGCGCGCCAAGGCGACCCGCTGGCGCTGACCGCCAGAAAGCTGGTGGGGTTTACGCTTAGCGAAGCGCTCCATATGCACCAGTTTGAGCATCTGGGCAACCCGCGCTTCAATTTCAGCTTTAGGCAGCTTGTCCTGCTTTAATCCAAAGGCAATATTCTGCGCCACGGTCATGTGCGGAAATAGCGCATAGGACTGGAACATCATATTGATGGGCCGCTTGTGTGGCGGCATCTCAGTGATGTTTTCGCCACTCAGCAAAATGCGCCCTTCGCTGGGCGCCTCAAAACCGGCAAGCATGCGCAGTAGGGTGGATTTACCCGAGCCAGACCCACCTAGCAGGGCAAAAATCTCGCCGCGCTTTACCTGCAAATTCACATCATCGACGGCAAGCGCATCATCAAACCGCTTGCTCAAGCGCTTAACCTCTAAAACGATATCCTCGGCAAATCGAGGTGCTTTCCCCTGAGAGCGCACAGGCGGGGGAATGGCAGACGAAGAGGATGAAGAATCGTTCGACAGGGGCGTAGTGACCATTCGCCACTCCCATCAAAAGGCCCGGTTAACCGGGCGATAAAAGACAAACAGCGAGCCGAGCAGCTACCCGGCTCGCCGTCAGGCGACGATTAGAATTAACGGCCAGACTTAACGCGGTTCCAGGTGCGCGTACGGGCACGCAGGATATCCTGGGGTTTTTCTACCTGGACATACAGGTTCTGCATGACGTCGGTTTCCGGGTAGATGGCCGGATCGTTAATCAGCTCATCTGAGAGGTACTCGTTCGCCGCCAGGTTGGGGTTGGCATAACGCACGTACTCGCTGATCTCAGCAGCAATTTCAGGGTCGAGGATGGGTTGGCATAGCGCACGTACTCGCTGATCTCAGCAGCAATTTCAGGGTCGAGGATAAAATTAATAAACGCGTGGGCGTTTTCGGGATTCGGAGCATCTGCCGGAATCGCCATCATATCAAACCACAGCGCAGCGCCCTCTTTCGGGATGCTGTAGCCAATGGTGAAATCACGGCCCGCTTCTTCCGCACGCGCGGCAGCCTGGAAGATATCACCAGAGTAGCCTGCCGCCACGCAGATATCACCGTTGGCAAGGTCAGACACATAGCGCGAAGAGTGGAAGTAGGTAATGTTATCGCGCACTTTGGAGATTAGCTCACCGGCAGCCTCAATGTCCTCAACGCTTTCATTGAGCGGATCAAGGCCAAGATAGACCATCGCGGGCGACAGCATTTCATCGCCAGAATCGAGCATCGCAAGGCCACAGCCTGCTTCACTCAGCTGAGTGGTAATTCCCGGGTCAAACAGTAGCGCCCAGCTATTTAACGGTGCGTCGTCACCCAAAATTTCGGTGACGCGCTCAACGTTATAGCCAATGCCGTTGGTGCCCCACATATAAGGAACCGAGTATTCGCTACCCTGATCGATGGTTTCCAGATTAGCCATCAGCTCTGGGTTAAGGTTATCCAAATTGGGCAGCAGCTCATGGTTAAGCGGCTGAAAAACGCCTGCTTTCAACTGGCGGGTGAAGTAGTAGGTCGAAGGCACGACCACATCGTAGCCGGAACGGCCGGAGAGCAGGGCCGCATCAAGAATTTCGTTACTATCGTAAACGTCGTAGGTCACTTCTATACCGGTGCGCTCGGTAAACTTCTCCAGCGTTTCCGGAGCAATATAGTCTGACCAGTTATATACCCGCACTTCATCAGCGTGGGCAGCAGCGGCCGCTACGGCAAAAGAGATGGCCGTAACGGCCCCTGAAAGTTTTTTAATGTTCCCCACTTACCTGCTCCTTATCTCGAAAGTCTACATCACCCAAAAGCCATGTACTGCAACCGGCTGTCGCTGGCTGGTTAGCCACCGATGCAACTAGCGCCAGCTGAAAACAGCTTAGGCGATTATCGCAACCGTGCGAATTTTGCGGTGCAGTGCCGTCTACCGCAAGAGCCACCGAAAAATTCTTGTATTCAGCTCCCTATGCCCCCACTTTCCACCTGCGCGAAAGGTAGCAAGAAAGCTTCATAGCCAACACCTATTGGAAAGATTTAGTTTTCCAACTTTAGCTATTAGTCGCAGTCCGCTACCATGAGCAGCAACTTTTTCTACTGCCACTCACCTATTATGGAGACGTTCTGAATGTCTTTGATTAACACTGAAGTAAAACCGTTTAAAGCCACAGCTTACCTGAACGGCGAATTTATCGATGTCACTGAAGCGGACCTGAAAGGTCAGTGGTCCATTTTCTTCTTCTACCCGGCCGACTTCACCTTCGTTTGCCCGACTGAGCTGGGCGACCTGGCTGACAACTACGAAGCCTTCAAGAAGCTGGGCGTTGAAATTTACAGCGTATCTACCGACACCCACTTTACTCACAAAGCATGGCACGACAGCTCTGAAACCATCGGCAAGCTGCAGTACCCGATGATTGCTGACCCGACCCTGCAAATTTCTCGCAATTTCGAAGTGCTGATCGAAGAAGCCGGTCTGGCCGAGCGCGGTACTTTCGTCGTTGACCCGGATGGTAAAATCCAGATTGTCGAAATCAACGCTGGCAATATCGGCCGTAACGCTGAAGAGCTGCTGCGTAAAGTGAAAGCTGCTCAGTACGTTCGTGCAAACCCGAACGAAGTATGCCCGGCTAAATGGAAAGAAGGCGAAGAGACACTTGCTCCGTCTCTGGACCTCGTAGGCAAAATCTAAATTGCCTACCGCTGCCGCTTAGGGTTCGAATCACATTAAGTTGAATCCCTACAGGCAGCGCAACACCCGGGCACTTGGCCCGGGTGTTTCGTTTAAGCACCCGTGTAACCGCACCCCCTGTTTTCCCTAGCGCTTTTACCGACTGCCCTACTGATCCGGCAGCGGGCGTTTTAGGTTGAGAACAACTTACTGCTGACTGCGAGGAAGCCACTGTCATGCTGGACGCCAATTTAAAAAATCAGTTGAAAGCTTACCTGGAAAAAGTGACTCAACCGTTCGAGATCGTTGCGTCCCTCGATGACGGTGCCAAGTCACGCGAATTACTGGGCCTGTTGGAAGATATCAGCAGCCTCACCGATAAAATTACCCTGCATACCGACGGGCAAGATAGCCGTACCCCGTCGTTTGCGATTAACCGCCCCGGCGAAGAGACCGGCGTGGTGTTTGCAGGCATCCCCATGGGCCACGAGTTCACCTCGCTGGTACTGGCACTGCTGCAAGTCGGTGGTCACCCACCAAAGACCTCTCAAGAGCTGTTAGATCAAATCAAGGATCTCGACGGCGAGATGCTGTTTGAGACCTACTACTCGCTCTCCTGCCAGAACTGCCCGGATGTAGTTCAGGCGCTGAACCTGATGGCGATCTTCAACCCGAACGTGCGTCATGTCGCTATCGACGGTGCGCTGTTCCAGGATGAAGTCGAATCGCGCGAAATCATGTCCGTGCCCAGCATCTACTTAAACGGTAAGCCGTTTGACCAGGGCCGCATGACCCTTGAGCAGATTCTGGCCAAAGTGGACACTGGCGCTGCCGAGCGTGAAGCCAAGAAGCTGAGTGAAAAAGCTGCCTTCGATACGCTGGTGATTGGCGGCGGCCCAGCAGGTGCAGCGGCAGCCATCTACTCCGCACGTAAAGGCATTAACACCGGTGTTGCCGCCGAGCGCTTTGGTGGCCAGGTATCCGACACCATGGGTATTGAGAACTTTATCTCTGTTACCCACACCGAAGGCCCCAAGCTGGTCAGCGCACTTGAAGAGCACGTTAAAGAGTACGAAGTCGACGTGATGAATCTGCAACGTGCTACGTCGTTCAAAGCAGCAGAAGCCGAAGGCGGCCTGCATGAGGTCACGTTTGAGTCTGGCGCGAAGCTGAAGAGCAAAACTCTGGTACTGGCCACCGGTGCCCGCTGGCGTGAAATGAACGTGCCCGGCGAGCAAGAGTACCGCAACAAAGGTGTTGCCTACTGCCCCCACTGCGACGGCCCGCTGTTCAAAGGCAAGCGTGTCGCGGTGATTGGTGGCGGTAACTCCGGCGTTGAAGCCGCTATCGACTTGGCTGGCATCGTCGGCCACGTAACGCTGGTTGAGTTTATGGGTGAAATGCGCGCCGACGCGGTACTGCAGAAGAAGCTGAAGAGCCTGCCTAACGTCGACATCGTGCTAAATGCCCAAACCACCGAAGTGACAGGCGACGGCAGCCGCGTTAACGGCCTGACTTACAAAGACCGCAACACCGATGAAGTGAAGAGCATCGCGTTGGAAGGCATCTTTGTACAGATTGGCCTGGTGCCTAACACCGAGTGGCTGAAAGGCTCGCCAATTGAAATGTCACCCCGTGGCGAGATCATCGTCGATGCCCACGGTATGACCTCGGTGCCCGGTGTGTTCGCCGCTGGCGATGTTACCACCGTGCCCTACAAGCAGATCATTATTGCGATGGGTGAAGGTGCCAAAGCGTCACTGGGTGCCTTCGATTATCTGATTCGTAACTAATCTGCTAGATGACTGGCTGATAGGGCGGCAGCGCCGCCCTACTGAGTTCGTTCCCTTTGACGTGAAGACCGTGACGTCGCGCCCGCCTCCCTGCGGGCTTTTTTT
>Ga0208813_1001447_pt1 | contig 12597 bp, 17 predicted proteins | sample MalvireepMed_904_FD_184250 | JGI IMG/M metagenome (GOLD analysis project Ga0208813, IMG submission 184250) | Marine viral communities from the Global Malaspina Expedition - Malaspina viral metaG DeepMed_904 (SPAdes) (version 2) | ecosystem: Environmental > Aquatic > Marine > Oceanic | place... | reverse complement strand
GATGAAACCTACAAGCTAATAGAGCAAGGTCTTGAAAGCTTCCGTGAGCGAGTACTTGAAGAAGCGAAGAAACAAGGCGATTCTGATGGTGAAACTGAGGGAGAAAGATAGCTAGCCAGTTATTTGCTTTTCTGAGTTAAAGAAATTATCGTAGTTAACGTTTTTATAACGACTCGCTCAGCTCTTCTCGGGTGCTGAGCGAGGCTACCTCATAGAGCACATAGGAAGTGGCATGACTAAACGCTTTACCATTGTTTCTTTATTCAGCATTTTAGTAATTAGTGGTTGTGCAACTACTAGCACTAACATTGAATACCCCAATTTGCCGGTTGTGGATAATGAGCTTGGCAAATCGAAGTGGGCGCAATTAGAACGGTTCCCGGCAAGATATCCTCAGCAAGCCGTTATTAATTCGCTAGAAGGTTGCGCTACTGTTGAGTACGTAATAACGCCAGACAATAACATCAAGGACATCAAGGTTGTGAAGTCGACTAACAAACATTTCGCAGCCGCAGCTAAAGACGTTGTTACCAACTGGAGATGGAGAGACCTTCCCAACAACATTACTTCTGAGCCTGTGAAAACCCAAACGCGCTTCGATTTCTGTTTCGATAAAGCTGGCCAGTCCTGCTCAACAATAGAGCCAGAGTATTCCTGCCCGGGTGAGGATATTATTTATTCACGCGGAATGATGCTGCAGTAACAGGAGAAAGTAATGACGTCGCTAAAACAACCTCTTTTGAACCTATGGGCTGGTATTTGTTTGCTTGTTTTCACCGTAGCAGTGATTGATATCGTTTTCTACTGGTCTGATACCGGTTTTGACTGGATGTTTTTAGGTAAAAATGTGCTTTATGCAATTGCTACTGGCTATTGGGTTTGGAGGCTTTTAATTCAGCCTTATAGAAAACGAAAAGCACTTGAAGCGGAGAGTTCTTAGTGGAGATTATGAATACGTCAGGTTTATATCTGTTGGCGCATGTGCAAATTTAGTGAAGAACGTGCTAATGGATATTCGGGACCATAGCCATGAGTGAGTCAACTGCCCAACAGCCATTTGGATCTACTGTCGTGCCTATTATTGTCGCTGTGATTCTGACTGAAGCACTTATGTATAGCTTAGGCTCACAGTACAACCCACTAAGTGATGACTTTGATATCGCGAACTTCCTAATTGATTTAGGCGTGTTTGTAACAATTGCAGTGGCCGCTTCATGGTTATATCAGCGAGTATTTAAGTTGCTGCGAAGAAAAACTACGAACAAGGAATAGTTAGAATATGACTATCCAGCTCAAACGCATCTATGACGATGCATCATCTGACGACGGTTACCGAGTTTTGGTGGATAAACTCTGGCCTCGTGGCATTTCAAAAGACGCAGCCAACCTTGATAAATGGATAAAAGACATAGCGCCTTCCGATGAGCTTCGTAAATGGTTTCACAGTAATCGTTCTGAGTGGGGCGAATTTCGCAATCGCTACCTATCTGAATTAAAAAAACATAAAGAAGCCTTACGCGACTTAGCAAGCAAGGCTAGTAGTGAAAAAGTCACACTGCTGTATTCCTCTAAAGATAATGAGCACAATAATGCCGTGGTGTTGAAAGAGTATTTAAATAAGCTGCACTCTGAGTAGCGCTACTAGGAAACTCCCATGAAATACCTCTGGATAGCGATTTTTACCATAGTTTTAGCCTGGTCGGGTGTTAACCCTAAAGACCCATTTACCTGGTTGCTTGAAGTAGCTCCGGCGGTAATTGGGGCTGTGCTGTTGGCTCTCACCTATAATTCATTTCGTTTAACGCCTTTGCTATACGCATTCATTCTGGCGCATTGTGTGGTTTTAATGGTGGGCGGACACTACACATACGCGGAAGTACCTTTCTTCGAGGGGCTATTCGGCGCAGAGCGAAATAACTATGACAAGTTAGGTCACTTCTTTCAGGGCTTTGTGCCTGCGCTGTTGGCAAGAGAAATATTAATTCGAAAAAACATTGTGAATGGTGCTGTATGGCGCAACATTATTATTGTTTCAATATGCCTGGCCTTTAGCGCCTTTTACGAGTTACTGGAATGGTGGGTTGCCCTTGCAACCGGTGAGGATGCTGAAGCCTTTCTTGGTACTCAGGGTTACGCTTGGGATACTCAATCTGACATGGGGTTTGCCTTACTCGGTGCCATACTGTCTCTGATAATATTGTTCAAAACTCATGACAAACAATTGAGGAAAGAATAGGTTAGTGTTTTTAAGACTACTTTAAACAACAGTAAGGAATTAAATTTTGAATATTAATGCAACACTTTTAGGCCAAGTAATTTTAATCTTTATCCCAATAATAGTCATTTTAAGCTACTACCTTGGAAAAAGGAAAACACAAACGCCTAAGCTAGCAACCTTAATCGGTTTTATTTTAGCTTTCATTCCACCCTTAGCGTTAGTCTATATAGCGGCATTAGTGATTAAAAATGACGTTCGGGTCTCAGAATAAAAGGTTTTTATATGAATAAAGTTTTATTACTTCTCGGCGCTTTATTTTTATCCGGATGCACAAGTTCGGACATGCTTTACTATTTGACTCACCCTACCGACTCTTCCGATAAACCTTCTACGGCGGCTATCTATACTGGAGCGGCGCTTATTCTAGGGGAAATGAAAGAAGAGTGCAGTTATGGTCATCCTGAAGACCAAATTAACTGCAAAAAGGAAAAGGAAGCTAGAGAGCGCAAGAAATAATGCCGACTTTAAAAAGCCAGCCTACTTTAGCCGATTTTCAGGAATATGTTACTGAGCTTGAAGCGGAACGGGGTTTTTCTGAACAAACCGTTAAAGACAAGTGCTTGCTGCTCGGAGAGGAAGTGGGTGAGTTATTTAATGCTGTTAGAAAAGTTGAAGGGCTAGCGATAGATCACCAATCTGAGATCGGTGAGGTCAATGATGAACTGGCAGATGTTTTTATTTACTTATGCGCCATTGCTAACCGTTACAACATAGATCTTGAAAAAGCTTTTCTAGCGAAAGAAGCGAAGAATAAGCAACGAACCTGGGCAAAAAGTCGATGAACTTTAAGTTTTAGCGAGAAAATTAACCACAACACCCCGATATATCTGCTTTCTCTCCCGCCTTAACGGCTCGCGCATCGCGAATAATGCGTATTGCAGAGCGTAACACAACTAAGGCAATTACTGTTGCTATCACTAAGTCTGGCCACGCCATATTGAGCTGAGCGACCAGAAGCGCAGAAATAATGACACCGGTGTTCATGAGCATGTCGTTGCGAGAACATATCCAGCTGGCGCGAATATTAATATCGCCGTTTCTGGAACTGTAAAGAAGGGTAAAGCAGGCTACGTTAACCACCAATGCCAAACCTGCAACCCATAGCATCATGTTTGCATTGGGTGCGCTGCCGAAGACTAATCGCTGCACTACGTCAGCTAATACTAATAACGCCAATAAGGTTTGCAGCGTACCGTTAAAAATAGCTGCGTTGGCTTTGTATTTAATGGCTTTACCAACCGCGTATAAACTCACGGCATAGACTAGTGTGTCAGCCAGCATATCTAGTGAGTCCGCTATAAGTCCACTGGACTCTGCTAACCAGCCAGCAATAAATTCAACGAAAAACATAATGCCGTTAAGGACTAATACGGTCCAAAGCAGTTTTCGCTGTGATTTATCGATATAATCTTGCGTGGTACTGCATGAACTGCCACAGCAGGATGACATAAACTAACTCCCAAACAGACTTTTGCTAGCGCTATACTAGCAAACCGGCGTACTTAAAGACTAGGTTGCGTGCTTTTTCATTTGTCGTCATGCCCGTCTTTCGGTATACTACTTTCCCGTCTTAAAGCAATCCCAAATTCGACCTGACCAACTGGGTATCACATGGCGACAAACTATATTTTCGTAACCGGCGGAGTTGTATCCTCGCTGGGTAAAGGCATTGCTGCAGCCTCCTTGGCGGCAATTCTTGAAGCACGGGGCTTAAACGTAACTATCATGAAACTGGACCCCTACATTAACGTAGATCCAGGCACCATGAGCCCGACTCAGCACGGTGAAGTATTCGTCACCGTAGACGGGGCTGAGACCGACCTTGACCTTGGTCATTACGAGCGTTTCATTCGTACTCGCATGACCAGCAATAACAACTTTACCACCGGCCGTGTCTATGAAGACATTATTCGCCGTGAGCGTAAGGGTGAGTTTTTAGGGGCGACCATTCAGGTCATTCCCCACATTACCAACGAAATTAAGCGCCGTGTCATTGAAGGCAGCGAAGGTTTCGATATTGCCATTATTGAAATTGGTGGCACTGTAGGTGACATAGAGTCGCAACCTTTCCTGGAAGCTATTCGCCAGTTAGGCACGGAAATTGGCCGCGACCATACTTTATTTATGCACCTGACCTTAGTGCCGTTCTTAGGCGCAGCAGGTGAGGTGAAAACCAAGCCAACTCAGCACTCTGTAAAAGAACTGCGTTCTATTGGTATCCAGCCAGACGTTCTGGTGTGTCGTTCTGACCGTTCATTGCCGGCGTCTGAACGCTCGAAAATCGCCTTGTTTACCAATGTAGAAGAGCGTGCGGTTATCGGCTTACGCGACGTTGACAGCATTTACAAAATCCCGTCTATGTTAAAAGCGCAGGGGCTGGATGAAATTGTTACTCATCGCTTCCGTTTAGACTGTCCTGAAGCCGACTTGCACGAGTGGGAAGAGGTTCTGTATCAAGAGTCGAACCCGAATGGTGAAGTAACTGTCGGCTTTGTCGGTAAGTACGTTGAGCTGCCGGATGCCTACAAATCGGTAAACGAAGCGCTAGCGCATGCTGGGCTTAAAAACCGCTTAACCGTTAATATTCGTTACATCGACTCACAAGATTTAGAAACCAAAGGTACGTCCAAGCTAGAAGATGTGGATGCGATTCTGGTTCCTGGTGGTTTTGGTGATCGTGGTATTGAAGGCAAGCTTATTGCGGCGAAATACGCACGTGAGAACAACATTCCATACTTAGGCATTTGTTTAGGTATGCAAGTGGCCATGATTGAGTTTGCTCGTAACGTTGCGGGCTTAACGGGCGCGAACAGTACTGAGTTTGACGAGAATTGCAGCGATCCTGTTGTGGGTCTTATCACAGAGTGGATGGATGCTAACGGTCAGAAAGAGCTGCGAGACAAGCATTCCGATTTGGGTGGCACCATGCGCCTTGGGTCACAGGAGTGCCACTTGGAAAAAGGCTCAAAAGCGCTTGATATGTACGGTAAAGAGGTGATTGAAGAGCGCCACCGTCATCGCTACGAAGTGAATAACCATTACATTGAGCCGTTGGAAAAAGCGGGCTTAAAAATTACCGGTTACTCGCACGACAAGCAGTTAGTTGAAATTCTGGAAAACCCGAAACACCCATGGTTTGTGGCGGTGCAGTTCCATCCGGAATTCACATCAACGCCGCGCGATGGGCATCCGTTATTTAAAGGCTTTATCGAAGCCGCGGGTAAATTCCGTAAAGAGCGCATGGCTTAATTGAGTCACTTAACGAAACGTTACGCATTAAACAGGATTGAAGCATGAGCAAGATTGTTAAAGTTGTTGGTCGCGAAATTATGGATTCTCGCGGTAACCCAACCGTAGAAGCCGATGTTTATATAGAGTCTGGTCACATGGGTCGTGCCGCAGCACCAAGTGGTGCGTCAACCGGTTCACGTGAGGCGTTAGAGCTGCGTGACGGTGACAAGTCGCGTTACCTCGGTAAAGGCGTACAAACCGCTGTCGCTAATATTAATGGCGCTATTGCTGAAGCTTTAATGGGCAAAGACGCTGACAGCCAGGACGCTATCGACAACATTATGTTGAAGTTAGACGGTACTGACAATAAAGAAAAGCTGGGCGCAAACGCTATTTTGGCGGTGTCTTTGGCGGTAGCGAAAGCAGCAGCGTTGAGTCAGGGCGTTGAGCTTTATCAGCACATTGCGAACCTGAACAACACCAGCGGTAAATACAGCATGCCACTGCCTATGATGAATATTCTTAATGGTGGTGAGCACGCAGACAATAACGTCGACATTCAGGAGTTTATGATCCAGCCGGTTGGCGCTGACAGCTTTAAAGAAGGCCTGCGTATGGGCGCTGAAGTATTCCATGCTCTGAAAAAGGTTCTGCAGCAGCGTGGTTTAAGCACGGCGGTGGGTGACGAAGGCGGCTTCGCACCAAACCTGGCATCTAATGAAGAAGCCTTGCAGGTTATTGTTGAAGCGGTTGAAAACGCGGGCTACAAAATGGGCAGCGACATTACGCTGGCATTAGACTGCGCAGCCTCTGAATTTTACCGTGATGGAAAATATGAGTTGTCAGGTGAAGGCAAGTCATTTACTGCGGAAGAGTTTGCCGACTATCTGGCAGAGCTTTGTGACCGTTACCCAATTATTTCTATTGAAGACGGTCTGGACGAAAGCGACTGGGATGGTTGGAAAGTTTTAACCGAAAAACTGGGCCGCAAAGTTCAGTTGGTGGGTGATGACCTGTTTGTCACGAATACGCGTATTCTGAAAGAAGGCATCGACAAGTCGATTGCTAATTCAATTTTGATTAAATTTAATCAGATTGGTAGCCTGACAGAAACCTTAGCAGCGATTGCAATGGCGCGTGAAGCTGGTTATTCGGCGGTTATTTCTCACCGTTCAGGTGAAACCGAAGACGCCACTATTGCAGACTTAGCCGTGGGTACAGCCGCCGGGCAAATTAAAACTGGTTCACTGTGCCGCTCTGACCGGGTTGCTAAGTACAACCAACTATTGCGTATAGAGGGCGATTTGAATGGCCAAGCGCCTTACCGCGGACGACAGGAAGTCAACGCTGGCTAATCAACAAGCTGACATATTTCAGCCGCTGGCACAGCAGGGCGATTTTGCCGAGCTGTGCTCTGCGCTGTATGAACGCGAATTGCAGCAACTGTCGCAAGTCGATGACATGCCGGTTGCTGCACTACAACGCCGTTTAGCCAGCTTACCTCACTATATACGTCATGCCGCTCACGGCTGTTTGAATGCCGCTAAGCAGTCTCCGCTAAAGCTGGACGTTCAAAATGCCAGTTGGCAGGCACCGCAGCCGACGAAAGTACCTTCATCGGGTACTTCAGCAGAAAAACAAATTCCCTGGTTCTCAAAGCATGCCGCTTTAGGTCTGGTTGTGCCGGTACTTTATAGAACCCCGGAATTTACTACCATTATGCTCGACAGTATTGATCGGGTGGACACCGATAAACAGCGTTTGCGGTTGAACTATCGAGGTTGGTTAGATTTCGCCGGGCAGGGCGAGCATGAAGAAGATACCTTACTCAAGCCCAATAAACGCATTATGACAGCTGCCTGTTGTGGGCATCAGTGGAATCACAAAGGTCGAATTAACCCGCGCACCCTCACGCTGCGCGAGCTATTATTAGTTGCTACTCTGGACTGGAAAAAGTTTCAGGTTGCTTTGCGGATAGCTCATTAAGCCAGTCGGTCCAGACAGGCTGCAACCCTTTTGCTTTTATGGCCTCGGCCACCTCATTGACTGAACGATCATCGTCTATTGAAAACTGCTCCAGCTCTTCTTTTTCGTTGGCATAACCGCCAGGCTGCGTTTTGGACTCAGCACTGACCGAGGTAACACCTAAGCTGAATAGCCCATCTCGTAAACCTTCTTGCTCACGCGTTGACAAGCTGAGCTCTACGTCTGGAAACCTCAGGCGGTATGCGCAAATAAGTTGTACGAGTTGCTTGTTCGTCATGTCCTTGCTGCCAGCAACGCCGCCGGTACAGGGGCGTAAACGTGGAAATGACAGCGAGTATCGACTGCGCCAGTAGCGTTTTCGCATATAGTCGAGGTGTATTGCCGTGAAGGTACTGTCGATACGCCAGTCTTCCAGTCCAATCAACGACCCAAGACCTATTTTATCCATGCCGCATGCACCGAGCCTATCCGGTGTCTCAAGGCGCCAACGGAAGTCGCGCTTTTTGCCTTTTATATGGTGTTGAGCGTAGGTTAGCGAGTTATAGGTTTCCTGGTACACCATTACCGCGTCTAACCCGTGTTGTCGAAGCTGGGCGTATTCATCAGAAGCCAGCGGCTGAACTTCAAACATCACGTAACTAAAATAGCGTTTTATAATTGGCATAGCTTGCTGAAAGTAATGAATACCGACTTTCGTTTCGTGCTCTCCGGTAACAATGAGAACCGTGTCAAAACCCTTCGCTTTTATCGCGCGGCACTCCTGCTCAATTTCATCCAGTGACAAGGTCTTTCTTTTTAAGCGGTTGCTCATTGAAAAACCGCAGTAGCTGCAATCGTTGGCGCACAAATTCGACAGATACAACGGAATAAAGAGCTGTAACGTATTTCCGAAGCGTTGTCGCGTTAGCATGCGTGACCGTTCGGCTAAAGCGGGAAGGTAGCTCTCTGCTGCCGGTGATAACAAAGCCATAAAGTCGTCGCTGGTGAGCGTGCTTCTACTCAACGCACGCTCGACATCGGTGGCACTTGTGCTGTAAAGCTTAAGCCTAATGTCATCCCAGCGAAGTTGCTGCCAAATATCATAAAAACTCTTACTCATAAGGCCTCTAGAAACTCGGTCAGTGGACTTGAAGCACTGGCATTCATTGAGCTGTCGCGAGTACTGGGTGCTATACCGGAGAGACCCGCTTCAAAAGCTATTCTGCCTGCACAAACGCTCTGGCGAAATGCATTTGCCATTGCTACCGGGTCATGTGCTGTTGCAATGGCGGTATTAACCAGCACGGCGTCAGCTCCCATTTCCATGGCTTCAGCAGCGTGGCTGGGGGCACCAATACCAGCATCCACCACAACAGGGACCGATGCTTGCTCGACAATAATGTGCAGGAAGTCACGGGTAATAAGGCCTTTGTTTGAGCCAATAGGTGACCCCAGCGGCATTACCGCTGCGCAGCCCACTTCTTCCAACCGTTTGCATAACACCGGATCAGCGCTACAGTAAGGCATAACGACAAAGCCTTCTTTAACCAACTGTTCGGCCGCTTTCAGGGTCTCGATAGGGTCGGGCAGTAGGTAATTAGGGTCAGGGTGTATCTCCAGCTTTAACCAGTTGGTTTGCAGTGCCTCACGAGCCATCCGGGCAGCGTAAATGGCTTCGTCAGCGGTTTTTGCACCGGAGGTGTTAGGTAACAAGCTGAGGCCCAACTCTTTAATCGGCGTGACAATATCATCTGTCGGTTGGTTAAAGTCGACGCGCTTTAAGGCCAGTGTAATCAGCTCACTGCCTGAAGCGTGAATAGAGGCTTTCATTATATCTGCGCTGCTGTATTTGCCGCTGCCAATGAACAGCCTGGAGCTAAAGCTTTTTCCCGCAATAGTAAGCATTTTAACCTCCTGCAACCGCTTGAATAATGGTCAGTGAGTCATCGTTATTCAGCCTATGTTCATGCCAATTCTCACGATGGATAACAACGCCGTTGACGGCAACAGCAATAGCCGCAGTGTTAATTTGTTGATGTTCAAAAAATTCCGATAAACGCAGCGAGTTGTTGACTGTTTCAGGTTTGCCATTAACAGTTATTTGCATGTTCACCTCCGCAAATTGGGCATGTTGTAGACTTTGGCAACTCGGCTTGCTGCCAGCGGTGAATAAGGCCGTCAAACGACTGCAGCCGACCCCAGGGCATCTCGTGTAGCGTTAGGTATTGAATAGCGAGTAACGCTTGCATCGCACCAATAATGCCAACGACTGGGGCCGCAATGCCGGCATTAGTGCAGTTAAGCGGCTCTTTAACCGAGGCCGGGTACAGACACTGATAACAACCATGGTCGGCGCTTGGCTTTAATGCCAATACTTGCCCGTTGAAACCTCGTGCTGCACCGCTGATAAGTGGCTTGTTAAGCCAGTAACAGTAACGGTTAATAAGGTATCGAGTGTCGCGATTATCGGTGCAGTCGAGCACGATATCAGATGTGCCAATGTGGTCTCTGAGAGTGTCCTCAGAAGCAGCCTGCGATAACGTCGTAATGTCGACGTCCGGATTAATCTCGCTTAGGCGCTGTGCAGCCTGAGTCACCTTGAGCGAGCCAACATCATTACTACCGTATAAGGTTTGCCGCTGTAGGTTACTCAGTGACACATGGTCATGATCCATTAACGTGAGCTGACCAACGCCGGATGAAGCCAGATATTGGCCGGCAGGAGTTCCTAAACCTCCTAACCCAATAATCAGTACCTGACTGTCGAGTAAGCGCTGCTGCCCGCGCTCACCAATGGAATCGATAAGTAGGTTGCTGCTGTAGCGTAGAGCTTGTTGGTCAGTCAGCATAGGCCGCCTCCAACTCCTGATGCAGCTCGTTAACGGCGGCTTCGGTGTTCGCAGCTTTTGTAATGGCACTGATTAAAGCAATGCCGTTAACACCTGTTTGTTTGACTTGCGCAATGCGCTCTTTAGAGATGCCGCCAATAGCCACAGTGGGTATGCCCGTGGGTTTTAATAAAGAAACATAGCTCGTCAAATGCTCCAGCCCTTGCGGCTTTGATGGCATCTCTTTGGTTTGCGTTGCAAAAATATGCCCTAATGCTATGTAAGAGGGCGTATATCGCAAAGCGATGAGTATTTCGGTGTAACTGTGAGTGGAAATACCCAGCCGAAGGCCGTTTGAATGAAGCGCTTGCAAGTCAGCCGTTTGTAAATCTTCCTGACCCAGGTGAACGCCGTAGGCACCGTGTTTTATGGCAAGCTGCCAATGGTCATTAATAAAGAGTTGTGCCTGATACGACCGAGCCAGTTCAATACTGCGCTTTATCTCCAGCTCTATAGAGTCTGAGGGTTTGCCTTTTATTCTTAACTGCAGTGTTCTAACGCCAAGCTGCAATAAGTGCTGCACCCATTTGAAAGAGTCGACAACGGGATATAGACCCGGTGACTTATTAAGTCTGGGAAATTCTGAACCTGGCACAGGCAGGTTAGTAGCCTCTATATTCGGAAAGTGTTTTAGGCTGTTTGGCCGAAGGGTATGAGCAACCGGGCCCGGGCCTTTACCAATTCTGGTTGCTCTCAATAAACCATGATGAATATAGGCATTAGCCAGTGTGATAGCGTCTTCTGTCGGGTATCCCTGCGCTGCTGCGGCAGCAACGGCGGAAGAAAGCGTGCAGCCGGTACCGTGGTTATTATTGGTAGCGACTTTCTCTTGCGAGTAAACAAGATACGGCTCATCGAGAAGAGGGCGTTTAGGTCGATAAATATCAAGTATAATATTTTTGCCGTATTGCTCAGTTTCAACACCGGTTACCAGAACACTGTTCGCCCCTTTTTCAATAACCGCAGCCGCGGCGTTCAACGCACTTCTTTTATCGGTCACCTCAGTGCCGGCTAACCACGACAGTTCGTCAGTATTCGGCGTGAGTAAATCGACTAAGGCTAATAGTTTGTGACTTTGCGCGAGTGTCAGCGTTGATAACGTATCATTGTGGCTGGTGATCATAACGGGATCCCACACCACAAAAGGACGTTCTATTGTGTCGGGCCAGCGGCTTAGAAAATCGACAACCGCATCCAATTGTTCACGGTTACTGAGTAAGCCAATTTTTATGGCCGCGGGTGGCAAGTCGTTAAGTAGGCAGTTGAGTTGCTCGTCAATCGCATTGCCACTTAACTCATACAAACCCGTTACTGTTAGAGAGTTTTGTGCCGTTACGGTGGTAATAATGCTGCAACCATGACATTTAAAGCTTCTAAACGTATTTAAGTCGGCCTGAATGCCGGCGCCACCGCCGCTGTCAGAGCCTGCGATAGTCCAAACCACAGGTTTTTCAGAAGGTGCGTCAGTCATGACTCCGCTCCAACTTCGTCAGCCGTGGCATCTTTAAAGGTGACATCGATGCGTTCATTCCCTAAGTGCCCAGAGTACTGTCTAACCTCGTGAGAAATTTTCATGGAGCAGAATTTAGGGCCACACATTGAGCAGAATTGCGCTGTTTTATTGGACTCTTGCGGCAAGGTTTCATCGTGATAATTGCGCGCGGTGACTGGGTCCAAAGCTAAGTTAAATTGGTCCTCCCAGCGAAACTCAAAGCGGGCTTTAGACATAGCATCGTCCCTTGCCTGAGCGCCTGGATGTCCTTTCGCCAGATCAGCCGCATGCGCTGCAATTTTGTAAGCAATGAGTCCTTGTTTAACGTCCTCTTTGTTGGGGAGTCCCAAGTGTTCTTTAGGCGTGACGTAGCACAACATGGCGCAGCCAAAGGCTCCAATCATGGCGGCACCGATGCCGGAGGTAATATGATCATAACCGGGGGCAATGTCAGTAGTTAATGGTCCCAGTGTATAGAAAGGCGCTTCATGGCAATGCTTAAGCTGCTCGTCCATGTTTTCCTGAATTTTGTGCATGGGCACATGGCCAGGACCTTCAATCATGACTTGCACGTCATATTCCCAGGCTATTTGAGTCAGTTCGCCTAAAACACGCAGTTCAGCGAATTGGGCATCGTCATTGGCATCGGCAATGGAACCTGGGCGTAAGCCGTCACCCAGTGACAGCGATACGTCATATTTTGCGCATATTTCACAAATATCGCGGAAATGTTCATACAGGAA
>Ga0208813_1001443_pt1 | contig 12619 bp, 10 predicted proteins | sample MalvireepMed_904_FD_184250 | JGI IMG/M metagenome (GOLD analysis project Ga0208813, IMG submission 184250) | Marine viral communities from the Global Malaspina Expedition - Malaspina viral metaG DeepMed_904 (SPAdes) (version 2) | ecosystem: Environmental > Aquatic > Marine > Oceanic | place... | reverse complement strand
TTGGTTAAGGAAGAGATCTCTGCAGCACCACCGCCCATCCAGGAAACACCTGAAGCCAGTTGGGAAGATGTTCAACTGGTAGACATGCTTGGTTTAGAGGTGGGGCATCGCTTGATCCCCTTGGTGGATTCCCGGCAGAAGGGTGAACTGCTGGACCGTATTAAAAGCGTACGCAAGAAGTTTGCCCAGGAAGTGGGCTTCCTGCCGCCCGTGGTGCACATTCGCGATAACTTAGAACTACCACCCAATACCTATGTGCTCTCCATGAAGGGAGCGGAAATTGGCCGCGCTGAGGCGCAGGCCGGTAAATGGCTAGCCATTGATCCTGGTCAGGTCTCGGGGGAGCTTCAGGGTACACCGACCCAAGACCCTGCCTTTGGCTTGCCAGCAGTATGGATTGACGCTAACCAACGGGAGCATGCTCAGGTATACGGGTACACGGTCGTGGATGCCAGTACGGTCATCGCCACGCACCTTAACCATCTGCTGCACCGTCACTCGCCTGAACTGCTGGGCCGCCAGGAGGTTCAAAAGCTGCTGGACAAGTTGGGCGAAGATCAAAAATCGCTGGTCGAAGAAGTAGTGCCGAAGTCCATCTCCCTCACCGTGCTGCAGCGCATTTTGCAGAACCTACTGGATGAGGATGTCTCGATTCGTGATATGCGTACCGTGCTGGACACCTTGGCAGAGCATGCGGGTCAGCAGAAAGACCCCAACGAGCTAACGGCTCTGGTGCGTATTGCGCTGGGCAGGGCCATTACCCAGCAGTGGTTCGCGGGCCAAGATACGCTGCATGTGATGGGGCTGGATGCGCAGTTAGAGCAAGTCTTGTTGCAAGCAATGAACGGCAATGGTGCGATGGAGCCAGGGCTGGCGGATACCTTGATGAATCAAGCGCAGCAAGCGTTAGAGAAACATGAAGGCAGTGGTGAAGCGCCTGTGCTGGTGGTTCAGCACTCGCTACGGGCCGTGTTGTCGCGCTTCCTGCGCCGCCGCATGCGCCACTTAGTGGTGATGTCTCAAGCGGAAATTCCCGACGACCGCACCCTGCGCGTTACCACGCTGGTGGGTGGTCGCTAATGGCCACACTTCGAGCGGTAATAGCCTTTTACGTTTTGGCAACAGGTGAAACATGAGCGTTAGACGTTTTGTCGGAGCAAATAGCCGCGACGTAATGCGCCAAGTGCGCGAAGTGTTAGGTGATGATGCACTTATTGTCGCCAACCGTCGCACCGAAGGCGGCGTTGAAATTCTCGCCATGGCGGATGACGCCGTTGACCAGTTCGACCCGTCGCCGACGACGCCAGCGGAGGAGCCGAAGGCTAGCCCCGCGCCAGCGCCTGTCTTTTCACTGCCAAAGCAACCAGACCCCCTAGAGGCGATGAGTGAGCGTCTGCTTCGGGAAATGCAAGATATGCGCGAACTACTGGCCCGCCGCCAGCCGTTGCCAACGACTCAAAGCGGTGCAGACACCGCCTACGAGCACCTACGGCAGTTGATGGCCCGGGTTGGCTTCAGTACAGAGCTGAGCGAAGAGGTGCTGGAAGCATTGCCAGATGAGTTGAGCGCGCTCGAGGCTACTAACGACGCGCCGCTTAACTGGCTGCGTGAGCAGTTAATGGCACGGCTTAACGTGCTGCAGCACGAAGAGAGCTTCTTTGATCAAACGGGCATCGTCGCATTGGTTGGCCCCACTGGGGTGGGTAAAACGACCACTACTGCGAAGCTTGCGGCACGCTTTGTGATGCGCCACGGCACTCGCCCAGTGGCGCTAGTGACCACCGATAGCTTCCGTATCGGCGCTCATGAGCAGCTGCGCATTTATGCACGGCTCTTGGATACGCCCATGTATGCCCTAGACGCTGAACAGCCGATTGATGAATTGGTTGGTCGGCTACAAGGTAAGCAGTGGGTGATTATTGATACCGTGGGGATGAGCCAGCGGGATCAGCGGGTGATTGAACAGATCGCCCATTTACAGGGTGGGAAGTCCACCGTGCGTCTGGTGCTGTTGCTCAACGCCGCCAGTCAGCCGGAAACGCTAGAAGAAGTCGTATTGCGCTACCGCCAAGCGGCGAGAGCTGCAGGTGCCGAGTTAGACGACTGTATCATCACGAAGCAAGACGAAGCTGGGCGGCTTGCGCCGGTATTAGACATCGTCATGCGCCACGGTATGAGGGTGCTGTTTGGCTCCTATGGCCAGCAGGTGCCAGAAGATATGGTGGTCGCGACACCACCCGCACTGATTGATCAAGCACTGTCGGCCAACGTTTCGAGTAGCGCGCGTGCTGAAACAGCCCCACTCAGCTTGCCACGCTGGTCGCGGGATGTGTTAGGGCAGGGGCGCAGGCTCTCCTCGGTGTTAACCCGCTTGCGTCAGCGTGTCGTCGATTTTCACCGCTTGGAAGCCGCCTGGGACATCGCAGCGCTGCCGGGGGTGATACAAGACCAACGCCTAGATGAGCTGTTAGCCGGAGCCTCCACCACTCGTGACGCGTTAGGGGTGGTTTGGTCGCCCCGCCGCAACGAGCGAGGTTGTGACTGGTCGATGCCAGATGTTGCCTTGAATGAGCAAGGTGCTTGGCTGGCACTGACTCGCCTTCAGCACCGTCAGCTAGCGGGCTGGCAGCCACGTTTGGTGCGTTGTGCAGGAGATGTTGCGGTTCATCTGCTGCCTACCCTGCCAGACGCTGAGGCGCTGGCTTGGCTAAACGCTCAGCATCTGACGTGGGTCAGCATGGTGCCCGCGAGCCAGCGGGTATACTGCCAGGGCGAGCGCTATACCCTGCGTTCCCTGTTCCAAGAAAGCACCTTAACCCATAGCGTGGGCATCCGTTTCCGCGGGCAAAGCATGCAGCTTTCCAGCGCCTATGTTGAAGCGCAGGACGTATCAGGTAACCCCGTATTGGCGTGGGTCGGTGAGGTAAGCGACCCTGAAAGCACTAAGCGAATCGTGCGCCGCTACTGGCTAACGCCTGCACGTTTGGGCAGCGATGTGTTAACGCTTTTAATCACTCAACTGCAGAGTGACGGACTGGCATCGCTCACCAAGCGTGCTTGGCAGCAGCTTAAAGAGGCCGATGGGGGTGATGTCAGCAGCGAGCTGCGCCTGCTGATGGCCAGCGGCGCGGCTGCAGTAGCTGGCCATCTAGATATCGTTGACGATGAGGACGCTCAGGCCCTGCGAGCCGATTTGCTGCGCTTGTTAGGAACCCAGCGCAAGCGGCGTGATACGGCACTGCTTGATGCATTAGTACACGTTCTGATGGCGCGCGATGCCATTCGTCAACTAGGTAGCGTCAGCCGTGAGGGCGTGGTATGAGTGGCCAGGATCAGGCGGCTGGCCTGCGCAAATGGGCCGATTTACAGCGCCAGCAGCGCGGTGCTGATGAAGTCGGCCATAACCATTCGTCAACTAGGTAGCGTCAGCCGTGAGGGCGTGGTATGAGTGGCCAGGATCAGGCGGCTGGCCTGCGCAAATGGGCCGATTTACAGCGCCAGCAGCGCGGTGCTGATGAAGTCGGCCATAACGTGGAAAGTGACGAGACAGTGCCTGCCGCACCCGTTAACGAAGAGGAAGCCGCCGCGTATACCCAGGAGGCCATGGCACCGACGGTAGCTGCTGCTGCCGAGCCTGCCACCGTGGCGCCTCCAAGACCGAAAAAAACGTTAGTGGTAGTAGGCTTACCTCATGCTGGCGCAGCGCAGGTGGACAAAGTGCGAGGTCGGCTGGGGCAATGGTCGGCCCTTGGGAGGCAATGGGCAGGTGACCCACAGGATTGGGATATTCATATTGTCATGCCTGACAGCGCCTCGCTGACTGACTTAGCCGAGCGTTACACTCGCTGGGCGCTATGGGTAAACAGTGATGCTGACGCCTTTGCCACCATGTACCGAGTGTTGCGCCAATTACGCGAGCATGGTGGTCCGCAGCGTCTTCTAGCCCTTCATGAACCCCACCTGCCGCGCCGGGGGTTGCTGGATAATTTGGGCAATGCTTCCGCTCGTTATTTAGATATTGAGCTTCTGCTGCTGGCGCGCTAGCGGCGGGCCAGGGTGCATGTGTCGCTCAAGGGGAGAGTTATGCAGAGTTTGGCGAGTTGGGTAAGTAACGCTAAGCAGAAGGCTATTGAGGCGTTGATAAAACCTGCAAAGTTGTTAACAGTAAGAAAAATGGGCTGTTTAGGGCTAGTAGCAGGGTTATGGTTTTTCGCGTTGAATACGCAGGCCGCAACCGGCAGTTGGAGCAGCCAAGTGCCTAGTGTGATGGTAGCAATGAGCGACCGTACCAGCAGCAGTCAGGCGATAACCCCGCCAGCGGGCGTCTCGCTGCGTAATGCTGTGCTGTCGCGAATTCAATGGCGCTTTGAGTCACCGCCGGGAACGCCTGTGCACGCTTGGCTATGTCATCCTGAACGCTGTGTTGCACTATCAGGCATGCGCGGTAGCACGACCGCTCTATCGGGAATGTTGGCGAGCGCACCGCTGTACTTTCGGTTTACGTTGCAGCCAGGGCAACGCCCTGTGCGAGTACAGGGGTTACAAGTGATCGTGAACTATCAGTAAAGGTTGTTAAGCCGCGAGGCACGAGGATGTATACAGCACAAGGCAGGATCAAACAGAGTGAGCTGTTAACTCAATACATGCCACTGGTGAGACGTCAGGCCTTAACGCTGCAGGTAAGGTTGCCCGCGAGTATTGAGCTGGATGATCTGATCCAGGCGGGTATGGTGGGCTTGTTAGAGGCATTAGGGCGCTTTGATGCTGCCCAAGGAGCAACATTTGCTACCTTTGCAAGCCAGCGCATCCGTGGCGCGATGATGGACGAGCTGCGCACTCGTGACTGGCTGCCCCGCAGCGTACGCCGCTCGGCACGGGCGGTAGATGATGCTGTGCGTCGTTTAGAGCAGCAGCTGGGGCGCCCCCCGGAAGAGGGGGAGATTGCCCGTGAACTGGAGATGCCGCTAAGTGATTACCAGCAACTGCTCAACGATACCAATAGCGGGAAATTATTGCCGTTCGAAGAGCTCATTGCGGATGGCGGCGAGCCTGCGGGGGACGACACTCACCGACAGCCGTTTGAACAATTATTGGATGAACAGCAGCGGCAAACGCTGATCGACGCCATTGAAGCACTGCCCGAGCGCGAGAAGCTGCTAATGGCGCTGTATTACCAAGAAGAGATGAATCTAAAAGAAGTGGGCGCTGTGCTCGGTGTCACCGAATCACGGGTTTCACAGCTTCACAGCCAGGCGGTGAGTCGGCTGCGTGCTCGCCTACATGAGACTAATTAACCCTCTCACTCACTAACCATAACCGGCGAGGAGCCGTTGATGAATCCATCTACGCTGATCGGTATATTTGCCAGCATGCTGTTGTTGGTAAGCGTTTTATTTTTTACCGCAGAGTCTCCCGAGAGCTTTATTAACTTACCGGGGCTTGCCATTGTGGTCACTGGCACGCTGGCGGCCACGTTTATCAGCTATCCGCTGAAAGAAGTGCTGCGTGTGGTGCGTCTGGTTGGTTTAGTTTTCCGCCGTGAAAACACCTATGTGCGAGATGACATCAATGAGTTGGTTTCCATGTCGCGCCTTTGGTTTAAGGGGGATGTTAGAGCGGTTGAGAAAGAACTGGAACATACCCGTAATCCGTTTTTGCGCACCGGTATTCAACTGGTCATTGCGAATACAAAAGAGGATGAAATCTTCGACATGCTGCGCTGGCGTATTGCGCGGCTGAAAGCCCGCGAGCATGCTGAAGCCCAAATTTTCCGCACCATGGCCACCTATGCACCGGCCTTTGGCATGATTGGTACTTTGGTAGGCTTGGTCAACATGCTCGAAGTGATGGATGCGGGTGACCTGGAAGTAATTGGGCCCCGGATGGCAGTGGCGCTGTTGACTACTTTCTATGGCATCCTGTTGGCCAATTTGGTGTTTAAACCGATTGCCGTGAAGCTAGAGCGGCGTACGGAAGAGCGCCTTATCACTATGAACATGGTGCTGGAAGGCATTTCGCTAATTACCAAGCGCCGTCTGCCATCGTTTATTGAAGAGACGCTTAACTCCTTCGTAGCGAATTACCACGACGAAATTCGTGACTCGAACGTTAAGCCTCGGCCCGATATGGGTGCCGCATTAAAAGGGTAGCGCCATGCTCGACCGCGACTCACGGCATGCTTTGGAGCTTCCCGCCGAAGTGGGGGAGAGTGACGAGAGCTGGCTGACCAGTTACCTGGATGTATTGACGCTGCTGATTACCCTGTTTGTACTGCTGTTGGCGCTTACGCCATCCGGCGGTGGCGAAGGGAGTGAAAGCAGTATCATGGATCCCTCGAATGCCGTTACGTCACTGCCATTGGCTAGCCTAGCCACAGGAATACTTCCCCGCCACGATGGCTTACATCCCCAAATGGCAGGGCTTGATATCCCTGGAGTGAGTGTCTCCCAGGGGCAAGAGGGCGTTACGCTACGTATTGACGATAGCCTTTTATTTCCCAGTGGCAGCGATGTACTAACGCCCCAGGGGCAAGTTGTGTTAGAACGGCTCTCTCCGGTGCTACAGGCTTTTGATGGTCAAATTTCCGTTGAGGGCCACACCGATAATGTGCCGATCGCGACCGCTCGGTTTCCGTCTAACTGGGAGCTCTCAGTGGGACGAGCTATCGCAGTGGTACGCCAGTTAGAGCGGCAAGGTATTGCCATTTCACGTATGCGGGCCGTCGGCTATGCCGACACCCAACCCATGGAAAGTAATGCTACTGCGGAAGGGCGAGCTGCCAACCGACGCGTTGAGCTGTTGCTGAAGCAACAGGTCAAGGGGTAAAGAGATATCTCGAGGCTATCTTCGTGTCGAAGCATCATTCGCTACTGACAGCTGTAAAACGCTGATGGCCCGGGCCGATGCCGCTATGTATCAAGCCAAGCACAGCGGCCGTAATCGAGTAGAGGTTGCGGAAGAGCGTGCGCTTAACCCGGAGGAGCAGGTGCCTCTGTGATAGAGGCGCCGCTACACAGCGACTGCATGCGTTGAATGGCATCGCCAGCACCTTCCAAACTAAAGGTCATGTACCACGGTTCCTGCTCACCCTGGTCAAATCCTAAAAACAGCTGCTCGCCCGACTGCATCTCAGCGATCAGCGTCTCCATATCGCTCAAATAAAAATGGGCATAAAAGCCGTCATCGCCCCGCTCGGTAATAAACTCCGCCATGGTATCGACAATCGGGTTGTCACCAATCCGCAGCCGAGTGGGTGCCAGATTCACCGCTCGGCTCTCACCCTGCTGCTGCGCTAGGGTGACGCGCATCTCCAGCCACGGTAAATCACAGACTCCTTGAGTAGCATTTATGCTTAGCGTGGCATCGGAGTAGCTGTGGGTCTCTACAGCACGAAAGTGGCGCTCTTCTCCTAGGGTCAGCGCCATGGATTGCCAGTGCCCATGGGTAGCCACTGTTTCCACATTAAATGTAGCGGCCAATGAAAGGGGAGCTGTGACAAGCAGCATGGCGGTGACGGCGAAAGTTGATGTTTTCAGGAAGTTCATAGGTCGTATCGTCATCGAAAACTTTAAGCCTATAGCGTGTTGGGAATAAGCAAAAGGGCAAGGTGCTGATTTTTCTATATCTAGTGTTGTTGGCATCAAAAAAACGGCCCATATAGTAGAAATTCGGGGCTATACTCCCCTACGATGCCGCGTATAATCGGCCCGTTTTTTAGCGCGATCGCTACCCATCGTGAAGGAGTTTCGTGAACATGAGTACCGCAGCCAAGGCGATGAAGACATCCAGTGAAGTCCCTATGCAGGCTCCATCTAGGGAAATCTGGGATGCCAAATATCGGTTAAAAGATCGTCATGGCCAACCGGTGGATCAAGATGTCGCAGCGACCTTTGAGCGCGTGGCCCGGGCCCTAGCTGCCGTAGAGGGTGAAAAGGCCGATGAGTGGCTACCCAAATTTCGCTGGGCGCTGGAAAATGGTGCTATTCCCGCTGGGCGAATTCTCTCTAATGCGGGAGCCGAAGCCTACAAGCCCGCCGTCAGTCTGATTAATTGCACCGTTTCTCGCACTATTCGTGACTCCATGCGCGATATCCTCGACTCCGTGGTCGATGCGGGTATTGCGGGAGCCGAAGCCTACAAGCCCGCCGTCAGTCTGATTAATTGCACCGTTTCTCGCACTATTCGTGACTCCATGCGCGATATCCTCGACTCCGTGGTCGATGCGGGTATGACATTGAAGTCGGGCGCCGGTATTGGCTACGACTTCTCGACCCTGCGCCATAAAGGTGCCTTTGTGTTTGGCGCAGGAGCGGGCACCAATGGCCCGCTGGCGTTTATGGATATCTACGACAAGATGTGCTTCACCGTGGCCTCGGCCGGAGGCCGTCGCGGTGCCCAGATGGGTACCTTCGATGTGGGGCACCCGGACGTGCGCGAGTTTATTCAAGCCAAGCGCGAAGCAGGGCGGCTGCGTCAATTTAACCTGAGCCTACTCATTACCGATGAGTTTATGGAAGCGGTGAAGCACAACGCCGATTGGCCGCTGGCCTTCCCACTGCATCCTGGTGAGAAAGAGGATGTGAGCGTCGAAGAGGTGATTTACCGCGACTGGCCGGTGGTGGAAGAGGGCTACACGGTGGATGCCGAAGGGCGCGTGGCCTGCCGTGTTGTCGAGGTGATTAAAGCTCGCGAGTTGTGGGACACGATTATGTCCTCCACCTACGACTACGCCGAGCCGGGCTTTATCCTAATCGATCAAGTCAACCGCATGAACAACAACTGGTTCTGCGAAGATATCCGCGCGACTAACCCCTGCGGCGAGCAGCCACTACCGCCAGAGGGCGCTTGCCTGCTGGGCTCGGTCAACCTGACCAAGTTTGTGATCGAACCGTTTAGCGCCGAGCCGCGGTTTGATTGGGAGCGCTATCGCAAAGTCGTAGCGATTTTCACCCGTATGCTCGATAACGTGGTGGAAATTGCTGGCCTGCCGCTCCCCCAGCAACAGCGGGAAATTGAAGCCAAACGCCGCCACGGCATGGGCTTTTTAGGTCTTGGTTCGACCCTGACCATGCTGAAAATTCCCTACGGCTCTCAGGCGTCGCTGACGTTCACTGAAGAGGTCAGTCGTCATTTGGCGTTGGAAGGGTGGAAGCAGGCGCTGGAGCTTTCTAAAGAGAAGGGCATGGCGCCAGTGCTTGAAGAGGAGCACACCATTACGCCCAAGATGATGCGCGAGCGCCCTCAGCTCGCCAGCGACGGCTACGAGGTAGGTGACAAGGTGCCGGGGCGGATTCTGCACACCCGCTATAGCCAATACATGGCCAAAGTGGCCGAGCTTGAGCCGGAGCTGGTAGCGCAGCTCGCCGAGCACGGTGCTCGCTTTACTCACCATAGTTCGATTGCCCCCACAGGCACTATCTCGCTCTCCATGGGCAACAACGCTTCCAATGGCATTGAGCCGTCGTTCTCCCATCGCTATTTCCGCAACATCATCCAGTCCGGTAAAAAGACCAAGGAGCAGGTGGAGGTAGTGTCGTTTGAACTAGCGGCCTACCGCCACTTTATCGCTGCCGATGCGGTAGAGAGCGATCTGCCGGATTACTTTATTACCGCTGACGCGGTCACTCCCGAGCAGCACGTCGCCGTTCAAGCGGCAGCTCAGCAGTGGGTGGACTCGGCGATTTCCAAAACGGTCAATGTACCCACCGAGTTCCTCTTTGAGCAGTTCCAAGACCTCTATCTGCAGGCCTACGAGAGCCGTTTGAAAGGTTGCACTACCTTCCGCTTTAACCCGGAAGCCTTCCAAGGCGTGTTGGTGCGTGAGGATGACCTGAAAAACACCACCTATGTGTTTGAGCTGGAAAATGGTGAAACCCTTGAGCTAACCGGCGATGAGAAGGTGCTTTACGACGGTGAAGAGCATAACGCCGCTAACCTGTTTGATGCCTTGAAAGAGGGCACCTACGGCAAATGGTAATCGTAAGCGCAAGCAAGGCTTAGCTTGATGAGCTGTCTAAAGAACTGGGGAGAACGTTATGGCGGTTGAAATTACGTCGAAAATTGTCGGTTACCGTATTAAGCAACAAGGGCAGCCCGCGCCTGCACCGGAGCTACCAGATGAAGACCCATTAACGGTCCGCATTCCATCGCGCCCGGAAGGCACACTGGAAGCAGTGTCTGAAAAAATCTCTTATGTGGGGGCTGAAGGGCGCAAGAAGGTCTACTTGCTGGTCTCGTTTATGCCAGTGGAAGGCGTGATTGGCGGCCAGCGTGTGGTGATTGAGCGTCCGGTGGAGTTCTTCTTTCCCTCGGGCCAGCTCTCCAGCGAGCACCAGTGGATTACTGCGACCATGCGCAGCCTGTCGCTTGCAGCGCGTGGGGGCTATGTCACTCAAGCCGTGGCAGACCTGCGCAAAGTCGCCTGGGACAAAGGCTTGGTACGCTGTGGCATGAATCGCTGGAACAAGCCTATGTTTCACGACTCGGAAGTGGCGGCGATTGCTTGGTCGATTCAGCAGATTCTCTATCGGCGTGGCTTTCTGGATCAGGACGGCCACCAAGTGCCGGTGGAGACGCTGGTTGCACGCTATGCGCACCGCATGCAGCATGGACATGCCTGGCAGCCGGAGGAGCCCCCGGCGGCTGAAGACTCTGCCGGCGCATCGTCTTCTGGTGAAGCAAGCGGTGGCCCCGCTACGGTAGGCACGTGCCCTGAGTGTCGGGGTGATTTGATCATGATGGATGGCTGCCCAACCTGTTATGCCGGGTGCGGCTGGTCAAAGTGCGGCTAGCCGCTGGCATCACTCGTCAAATAACGGCCTGACATTATCGGTAAGGTAGCAGTCATCAAATTCCCCTTCCGTGGCCAGCGCTTCAAGGTTGGGGATTGAGACATGATGGCGGTCGCGAAACACCAGCCCATCTTCGCTGAGCGCACTAAAAGTACGGATCACGTGTACTGGTGTCATTTCCAACAATTGTTGCGACTAAACAATAATTGCTGCGACAATCTCTATGTTGAGTTTACATAGAGTGCGCCTTTGTGACCGTTTCTCTTAAACAATCCAGAACCTTTAGCTTCCATGATGGCACCCTAAAAAACGAGGCAGAGCGCTTGGTCGTTTGGTGGTACGGGCCTATATTTAAGAACAATCGCTTACGAAGCGTCCCTAAAATCCATATCTTCTTAAGAACCATCGACCATGAAAATAACTTAGGAGGCGTGATGAGACGTGAGACTGTCTTAACGCATCTTGGGCTATTGAGAATAGGGTCAGTATGGGAAAAGGGCGTGAGTAGCTCGCGTATTGCCTACGAGGAAAGAAAATTCTCCGTTTCTTTTTCTCCAGGCGGCTGGCGAATTGTCACCTTAGATGATTTACGACAATCAGGACGAAGCCTCTATACCGCTTTTCATGACTCGAACTACTTACCCCAGAAAAATCAGCACAAAACATACCTGATTGAATTTGACCTTCCAGATGGCAAACACTTGCTCATCCCTTGCACAGAATTTTTTATTCGCGTTTACGGCCGATCTTCTGAAATCAAGCGAGTGCTCGCCACTTACCCTTGGGAAGAAGTCAAAAAACGTCTTTATCGACCGCTTGATGCGCCTGCATCCCCAGGTACGTGGCCTGTCAAATTTACCTATCATGTTCATAAACACGATGCCATTTTGCTCGCGCATATGTTGTACGATCCGTATGCCAAGCGCGCTGCAAAATATATATATTCACAATTTGAAACCAGCTCCACGCCAGATGAGATGCTTTTAAAAGCCACCCCATGGTTTCAAGGCAGCGGGGAAATCTCTGTTTCTGGCGTTCCAATTGATGGTGGCAACACATTCCTAGGCTTGCAGATATTAGGCTGTACGCAGCCCGATGGTGCCACGATCCACCGTGAAAGAGAGAAATCAACGACAGTACCAGCCACCGATGGCGACGATGCCCCCTCTCAGTTCCCCTATCATCAGCTTCAAGACATCCCCGATGTCATTGACCTGACGGATGATGACGAGCCCGACCATGGTTCTTCCTGGCTAGACCTTACTGAGGACGAATTCGTTATTTTAGGTAAGCCTCGCGCCGTCTTGGATAAACGATATACCCGAAAAAACGTGCCCGATACACGAGGCGTCCCCGTTCCGGGTGACGAAACCATTTTCTCCACTGGGGAGCCGCATGGATCAGGAAAAGGGGTCGGACAGGCCTCTATTCATGCTCCTATTACACTGGAATCACAGGGCTTTCTACGTGATATGTGGAATGCGCTTCTCTATTTGCAATCGGCCTATCCCGAAACGATTCGTGGCGTTAGCTGGTTTACCTTTGAAGACGGCTTTAGCACTTCCCCCGACCCTCGGTTGATCAGCCTCGAACCTTTCGAAATAGACGAGGAGGTGGAAACGTCAGTCGCTAATTGGGTTTACATTGATACTCAGACCAAGGTACCTCGCGGGGTGCTCGTCGTTCGGGTGCATGTGTTAGATCAAACGCTCTATCTCATGGAGATCCAACGACGCCCTCCAAAACCCAGAGCTGGCGGTAGCGAGGAGGCATCCAAGCCTCCTTCCTATAAAGGTTTAGTCTTCACGCTGAGCCACCAAGGCAGCTTC
>Ga0208813_1001435_pt1 | contig 12664 bp, 8 predicted proteins | sample MalvireepMed_904_FD_184250 | JGI IMG/M metagenome (GOLD analysis project Ga0208813, IMG submission 184250) | Marine viral communities from the Global Malaspina Expedition - Malaspina viral metaG DeepMed_904 (SPAdes) (version 2) | ecosystem: Environmental > Aquatic > Marine > Oceanic | place... | reverse complement strand
CCCTTGATGATATCGTCGCGGTCGATAGGCCCGATGCCGGGCACCACCTTTTCATAGGAGATGCGCTTGCCGCTGGGTTCGTGGATCTGGTTGAATCGGATCTTGGCGCCGGATTTCGTGGCGCTGTACATTTCGACCGGGATCGAGACGAGCGCCAGCCTGATCTGCCCCTGCCAATATGCCCGTGCCGCCATGTCCTGCTCCTCTGACTTTCAGCCGGATAAGCGCGCGGTGCCGCGGTTCGGTTCCTCCTGCCGCTAGTCTCGCGCCAGCAATCCGCGTCCCACGATCTGAGCCTGAATTTCGCCCGCGCCTTCGAAGATGTTCAGAATACGCGCATCGCACAGTATGCGACTGATCTCGTATTCGAGCGCGTAGCCGTTCCCGCCGTGCACCTGCAGCGCATTGTCCGCCGCGCTCCAGGCGGTGCGTGCGGCGATCAGTTTCGCCATGCCCGCCTCGATATCGCAGCGCTGGCCGCGATCCTTGTGGCGCGCGGCGCTATAGGTGAGCTCGCGCACCATCACGATCTCGCAGACCATCAACGCCAATTTGTCCGCTATGCGCGGAAAGACAAGCAGATCCTTGCCGAACTGGCTGCGCTGAACGGCGTAGGCGAGGCCGAGATCGAGAGCGTTCCAGGCTACGCCGATGGCGCGCGCGGCGGTCTGGATGCGGGCTCCTTCGAAAGTGTGCATCAGCTGTTTGAAGCCTTTGCCTTCCTCTGCGCCCAGCAATCCGTCCTGCGCAACGGCGAAACCTTCGAAGCCGAGCGTGTATTCGCGCATACCGCGATAGCCGAGGACCGCGATCTCCTCGCCGTCGATACCGGCATCGGGAAAAGGTTCGTTCTGCGTGCCGCGCGTTTTTTCCGCGAGCAGCATCGAAAGGCCTCTCTGTCCGGGCCGGTCGGGATCGGTACGGACCAGTATGGTCATCAGATCGGCACGCGCCGCATGGGTGATCCATGTCTTGGAGCCGTGGATGTGCCAGCCTCCTGCGTCGCTGCGTTTTGCCCGCGTCCGAACCGAGGCAAGGTCCGATCCCGCGTCCGGTTCGGTGAACACGGCGGTCGGCAGGATGCTCCCATCGGCGAGGCGGGGGAGGAATTTGCGCTTCTGCTCCTGCGTACCGTTGGCAAGGATCAATTCTCCGGCAATTTCCGAGCGCGTCCCCAGCGAACCGGCACAGATCCATCCGCGCGACAATTCTTCCGAAACGAGACACATCGCCAGCTTGCCGAGGCCGAGGCCGCCGTGCTCCTCCGGAATACACACCCCGAACACGCCCAGCTCGGCCATTCCTTCGATCACTTCGGAAGGGATCAGGTCGTCCGCCAGATGCCAGCGATGCGCATGGGGCGCGATCCGCGCTGCGGTAAAGGCGCGTATCTGCGATCGGATCAGGTCGAGCGTCTCGTCCCGAAAGCTCTCGCACGGCCTTTCCCCCTCCGCCAGTCGACGGGCGAGATCGGCGCGGTTCGTCGCCGCATCCGGATTATTGAGGAACCGGTCGACCGCCGTGTCTCTGGCAAAGTCGGACGCTGCGTCGGCTAAACCGAATTCGGCAGGGCGGACGATTTCGGACTGGCTCATCGCGACGCCATGGGCGATCTGATTGCAGGTTTCGCCGAACCCGACGCGCAGGATCAATTCATCCATCGGAGTCCATTCGCCAGCGTCCCGAACGCTGCGCGCCCACGCGGCGGTGGCGGCCAGCGCCTCAGCCAAAGTCGCGTACCATGCGAAACCGTGCAGCGCGCGTTGATGGCGGTCGGCACGCTCGGGCTCGACAGTTCCGGCAGGGGCGACGAACTGCATCACTGCTTCGCGGATCGCCGAAACGAGGCATTCCGCCTTGCGCGCTACCCTATCCGCTTCCTCGACCCAGTCCGTCATCACTACCTCTCCGCCCATCCCTTCATCGCTAGGCCTGCATGATAGACGGCACAAGGAAGGGCTGGCCATCGCGCGTCAAGCTTGGCAACGAACCGTCGCGCGGACTCAAGTCAGGGATACGCTCCAACGCATGTACGATCTTCTCTCCGGCCTCTCCATCGTCGAAGCATCCAGCTTCGTCGCCTCGCCCACCGCAGGTCTTTATTGCGCGCAGATGGGTGCGGAGGTCATTCGGGTGGATCATATCGCGGGCGGGCTCGATTACGATCGCTACATGCTCACCACGGAAGGCCGCTCGCTGAGTTGGGAAAATCTGAACCGGGCGAAGAAATCTGTCGCGCTCGACCTGAGAGGGGAAGAGGGGCGAGAATTGTTGGTCGAACTGGCGGCGCGCACCGCCAATCTGATTACCAATCTGCCCGAAAAAAGCTTCCTGTCGCATGACGCAGTCAAGGCGGCCCAGCCCGACGGAGCGGACGAACTCGTCAGCGTTCGGATCATGGGCTGGCATGACGGGCGCCAGGCGATGGACTTCACCGTCAACGCCGCCAGCGGCTATCCGCTGATGTGCGGGCCGGAGGATTGGGACGACCGCACCGCACCGCCGGTCAATCAGGTGCTGCCCGCCTGGGATTTCATTACCGGGGCCTACAGCGCCTTCGCCCTGCTGGCCGCACTGCGTCGCCGCGACGCCACCGGACAGGGCAGCGAGGTGCGCGTGCCGCTGGGCGACGTGGCCATGGGCACGGTCGCGAATAGCGGGGCGATGGCGGAAATGCTCTATCGCGGGGCAGATCGTGAACGCTTGGGCAATGCCATCTGGGGGGCGTTCGGCCGCGATTTCCGCAGTCGGGACAATGTGCGCTTCATGGTCGCCGCCCTGACCGCCAAGCAATGGGCCGGGCTTGTCGCTGCATTGGGCCTTGCGGACGAGATCGCGACGCTCGAAAGCGAGCTCGGCGTGCACTTCGCGGATGGAGATGAGCCGCGCTTCGAACACCGCCATCGCCTGTTCGCCCTGTTTCAGGCCCGCGCGGCCCAAATCGACTGGGCGGACCTGTCCGCGCGCATGACCAAGGCGGGCTGCACATTCGAACGCTACCGCACCATGCATGAGGCTTCGAACGATCCCGAACTGGTGGCGGACAATCCGCTGTTCGGCCCTTCGCCCGCCAATCCCAGCGGCTTTTCTTATCCCGCGCCGCGCAGCTTCGCCAATCTGCCCGCCGAAGACGCCGGCGATCCCGCGCCCGCGCCGTATCTCGGCCAACACACCGAAGAAGTGCTGGCCGAAAGGCTCGGCCTCGCCTCGGGCACGATCGCCGATCTGGTCGATCGCAAGATCGCCCGCCTGTCCGACGAAACCACCTGATCCCATCCGCCAATCGGAGCCAATCGCATGACCAATCTTCGCCGCGTCGCCATCTGTTCACCCCTGCGCACGCCTGTCGGCGCGTTTCTCGGCACGCTCGCGCCCATCGAGGCGGGCGAATTGGGCGCGATCATTATCAAGGCGCTGGTGGAGCGCAGCGGCGTCGATCCCGAGCGCGTGGAAGATGTCGTCTTCTCTCAAGGCTATGGCAGCGGCGAAGCGCCTGCGATCGGGCGCTGGAGCTGGCTGGCGGCAGGCATGCCCATCGAGGTTCCCGGCTTCCAGCTCGACCGGCGCTGCGGCTCGGGCCTCCAGGCGGTCGCGACTGCGGCGATGATGGTCCAGACCGGCGTTGCCGACTGCGTGCTCGCGGGCGGGGTCGAGAGCATGTCGAACGTCGAACACTACACAACCAAGGCCCGCCACGGGGCGCGCTTGGGCGATATGGTGTTGTGGGACCGGCTGACGCGCGGGCGGTTGATGAGCCAGCCGATCGAACGCTTCGGCGTCATCACCGGCATGATCGAGACGGCGGAAAACCTTGCCAAGGATTACGGCATCTCGCGGGAGGCTGCGGATGAATTCGCCGTGCGATCCCACCGGAACGCCGCCGCCGCGTGGGACGCGGGCCACTTCGACGACCAACTGGTGCCTGTCGAAATCCCACAGCGTCGCGGCGATCCGGTGGTGTTCGCAAAGGACGAAGGCTTCCGCGCCGATGCCAGCATGGAGACGCTCGGCGGATTGCGTGCCATCGATGGCAAGCGCGACAAGGACGCCATTGTCACCGCGGGCAATGCAAGCCAGCAGAACGATGCCGCCGCCGCCTGCCTCGTGGTGGCTGAAGACAAGGTCGAGGAACTCGGCCTCGAACCGATCCTGTGGTTCCACAGCTGGAGCGCAGCAGGCTGCGACCCGTCGCGCATGGGGATCGGCCCGGTACCCGCGGTCGACCGCCTGTTCGCGAAAAACGGTCTCGGTTGGGACGATATCGGCCTGATCGAACTGAACGAGGCCTTCGCGCCCCAAGCGCTCGCCGTGATGAAAGGCTGGGGCTTTTCGGACGACGACAGCCGCCGCGATATCGTCAACGTCAACGGCTCGGGCATCTCGCTCGGCCATCCGATCGGCGCGACGGGCATCCGCATCCTTGCCGACATGGCGTATGAGATGCAGCGGCGTGAGGTTCGCTACGGGCTCGAAACCATGTGCATCGGCGGCGGCCAGGGCATGGCCGCCGTGTTCGAACGCGCGAACCCTTGATCCGAGGGGATTAGGCGCGCAACAATGGCGCGCGATAGGAGAGACACATTATGGCGACCCAGCCCGATATCGACCTGCACAGCGAGGACGAAGCGTTCCGCACCGAAGTGCAACAATTCCTTTCGAACCATTTTCCCGACGAGCTGAAGGGCAAGGGCAACCTCCTTTCCGCCGTCGAAGGGCCTACGGATGAAAGCGATGCCGAGCGCAAGTGGCGCGAAGCGATGGGCGAGCGCGGCTGGGGCGTGCCGACCTGGCCCAAGGAGTATGGCGGCGGTGGCCTCACGCGCAAACAGGCCGCCATCCTCAACGAGGAGATGGCGAAGGCCGGGGCATACAACCCGATCGGCGGCATGGGCGTGATGATGTTCGGCCCCACCTTGCTCGAATACGGCAACGAGGAACAAAAGCACGAGCATATCCCCCCGATCGCGCGTGGAGAGGTCCGCTGGTGCCAGGGTTATAGCGAACCCAATGCCGGGTCCGATCTCGCCAATCTCCAGACCATGGCAGAAGACAAGGGCGATCATTACCTCGTCAACGGCCAGAAGACATGGACCAGCGGCGGGCAGTGGGCGGACAAATGCTTCTGCCTCGTCCGCACCGATCGCAGCGACAAGCACAAGGGCATCAGCTTCCTGTTGATCGACATGGATGCGCCCGGCGTGGAAGTCCGCCCGATCCAGATGATCAGCGGCGCGAGCCCGTTCTGCGAGACGTTCTTTACCGATGTGAAGGTGCCCAAGGGCAATCTCGTGGGCGAGGAAGGCCAGGGCTGGACCATCGGCAAGCGCCTGCTGCAGCACGAGCGCACGAACCTTTCGGGCGGCGGCAGCATGGCGCGCCTGATGGGGGCGAGCCTGTCCGACATTGCAAAGAAATACACCGAAACCGACGCCAATGGCGAGCTTGAGGACAAGGTGCTGCGCGACCGGATCGCGGATTTCGACATCCGCTGGAACGCCTTCCTCCTGACCGCGCGGCGCGCGGGCGAGGAGAGCAAGGCGCAGGGTGGCGTTTCCGAAATCAGCTCGGTTCTCAAGAAGCTCGGCACCAAGCTCGGCCAGGAACGCGCCGAAATGCTGATCGAGATCATGGGGATGCAGGCGCTCGGCTGGGAAGGCGAAGGCTTTTCCGAAAGCGAGCTTTCGGGCACTCGCGCCTGGCTGTTCGGCAAGGCGACCACGATCTACGGCGGATCGACCGAAATTCAGAACAACATCATCGCCAAGCGCGTGCTCGGCATGCTGGACCATCAGTAAGGGAGCGCGATCATGGCGGTACTGAACGAAGAACAGGAAATGCTGCGCGACATGGCGCGCGACTGGGCCACAGAGAAAAGCCCGGTGACCGAATTCCGCAAGGTGCGCCGCGAAGGCGCGCCCGAAGCCTACGATCCCGGCGCCTATGCAACCATGGCGGAAATGGGCTGGACCGGGGTCATAATCCCGGAAGAACACGGTGGCTCCGATTTCGGCTGGCTGTCGCTCGGCCTCGTGGTCGAAGAGCTCGGCAAAACGCTGACGGCGAGCCCGCTGATCGCCTCGACCCTGGCTGCGTCCGCGATCCTGCTGGGTGGGAGCGAGGAGCAGAAGGCCAAATGGCTGCCCGGTCTCGCAGGCGGCGAGATCAAGGCGACGCTGGCGATCGATGAAGGGCCCCGGCATGGTCGCGCCGATTACAAGACCGGCGTATCGGACGATCGGATGACCGGCACCAAGGCCTTCGTTCACGAAGCGCATGGTGCGGATCTGTTCGTGGTTGCCGCCGCAGACGGGCTCTATCTGGTCGAAGCTGGCGAGGGTGTTTCGCTATCGACCCGCAGCATGGTCGATAATCGCAATCATGCGGAAGTGACTTTCGACGGCGCGGCTGCCGACAGGCTGGCGAATGGCGGCGAGAGTCTGCTGGACGACGTGCTCGACCGGGCGCGCGTGCTGACGGCCTGCGAAATGCTCGGCATGGCGCAGCAGGTGTTCGACAGCACGCTCGATTATTTGAAGCAGCGCGTGCAGTTCAATCAGGTGCTCGCCACCTTCCAGGCCCTGCAGCACAGGATGGCCGATCTGTTCGGCGATCTGGCGATGATGCGCTCGGCGGTCGAAGGTGGGCTCCAGGCGCTCGACAGCGGCTTCGGCGTTGCGCGCGCGGCGACTATCGCCAAGGCCGAAGCCAATCGCGTGCTCCACACGATCAGCCGCGAAGGCGTCCAGCTGCATGGCGGCATGGGGATGACCGACGAGTACGATGTCGGTTTCTATCTGAAGCGCGCCCGCGTGCTGGAGGCGAGCTGGGGCGGCACGGCCATGCTCAAGAACCGCTTCGCGACTTTGTCCGGCTATTGAGGAACCGCTTGGCGAGCCTTCAGAACAGGCTCGCCAAGTCCTTTTTCAAAATCTTGCCATTGGCGTTGCGCGGCAGCGTGGCTCGCGTGAACGCGATCCGCACCGGCACCTTGAACCGGGCGAGGCGCGCCGCGACCCATTCGCGCAATTCCTCCTCGCTCGCACTCGTACCGGGGGCGAGATGGACCACCGCCGCCGGTTCTTCGCCCAGCTGCTTGTGCGGCAGGCCGATCAGGGCGGCGTCGGTCACGGCAGGGTGATCGTAGAGGACATTCTCGACTTCGGACGAGTAGATGTTCTCCCCGCCGCGAATGATCATGTCCTTGGCCCGGTCGGCTATGTAGCACCAGCCTTCCTCGTCCAGCCGGGCGAGATCGCCGGTCCGCACCCAGCCGTCGACGAAGGTCTCCGCGCTCGCTTCGGGCTTGCCCCAATAGCCTTTCACCACCATCGGCCCGCGCGCCCATAATTCGCCGATCGCGCCGGTGGGCAGTTCGGTGCTGCCGTCCTCGCTCATGATCTTCAGGTCGGCCACCGCCACCGGCGGGCCGCAGCTGTCGGGGCGGTTGAGATAGTCTTCGCCCGAATGTCCGGTCACCGTCGCCATGGTCTCGGTCATGCCCCAGCCATTGCCGGGCAGCGCGCCGAATTCCTGGTGGATCCGGCGCACGAGTTCGGGCGCGGCGGGCGCGCCGCCGTAAGCGACCGCTTCGAGGCTCGAAAGGTCGTATTTGTGGCGCTCGGGATGTTCGATCAGCTGCCAGGCGATGGTCGGCACGCCGCCCGTCAGATTGACCTTTTCGCGCTCGATGATCCCGAAAGCTTCGACCGGATCCCATTTGTGCATGAAGATCAGCGTGTTGCCCGCCACGATGGAGCCCATCAGCCCCGCCGAGCAAGCGGTGACGTGAAACAGCGGAATGACGGTGAGGCTGGTGCGCGGGACGGGATCGGGAAGCGCATCGCCCCGGCGCAGCACCGAGAAGGCCGCATTATAAGCGCTCGACAGGATGTTGGTGCACAGATTGCGATGCGTACCCAACGCACCTTTAGGGCGGCCGGTGGTGCCGCTGGTGTAGAAGATCGTCGCATCGTCGTCCGGCGCGATATCGACATCCGGCAGGGTATCGCAGGCGAGTGCGGCATAATCGCCCGAACCGCCGATCAGCCTCTCCAGCATGATCGTATCCTCGCCCGGATTGTCCGCGCGGGAGACGATGACCGTTTCAAGCGCGGGGCATTCCGAGCGGTACGGCGCAATTCGTTCCCACCGCTCGGCATCGCAGATCAGCAGCCTGGTGCCCGAATCCTGCAGTCCGTAGGCCAGCTCTTCGCCCGTCCACCAGGCGTTGAGCGGCACGCAGATCGCCCCGATCGTCACGGCAGCAAAGAACGCGACGGGCCATTCCGGCAGATTGCGCATGGCGAGAGCGACGCGGTCGCCCTTCCCCACGCCCTTCGCCTGCAATTCCGCCGCGAGCGTCGCCACGGCGCGGAACCAGGCATCGTAGGAAACCCGCTCGCTTTCGTAGACGAGGAAGTCCCGCTCCCCATGGGCCTCTCCCGCCTGGACGACGAGGCGCAAATTAGCGGGTGCGTTCTTCCAGATCCGGGTCGGCACACCGGAAATCACCGCCTCGCCCATCTCGAAGCGCTGGCCGGGCGCGGTCAGGATATCGCGACACTGCGCGCGGCTCATCGCCGGCCAATTTTCAGGGGGTGCCCACCCGTGAGGTGCCATAAAACTCGCCATATCTCTCTCCGCCTCGTCTCGGCTCTATCCGGTAGCACGCGGCTCGACCATTCCACAGCGCTTGATTTCAGCCTAAGAAATGATCGGGTTAGCACCGTCAGCTGTAATTTTGCGACAGGACGAGTTCGGAACGCGGCGCGAAAGCAAGTGCGCGGTTGCCGGATACGCGAAGGCGGCCTACCCCTCCAAAAACGCGAGGGGAGAGGGCGCGCATGAAACTGGCGGATGCGGAAAGCCGTGGCTTCGATCCCGAGCGTCTGGTGCGGATCGACGACTTCATCACAGCGCAGTATATCGACACGGGGCGCCTCCCCAATGCGCAGCTGCTGATCGCGCGCGATGGCGATCCGGTCCATTTTTCGCAGTTCGGCTATTTGCGCGCGGACGGCACTGCCATGCGCGAGGACGCGCTGTTCCGCATTGCCAGCATGACCAAGCCGGTGACCTCGATCGCGTTCATGCAACTTGTCGAACAGTGCAAGGTCGCTCTCGACGATCCGGTCGCGCGCGTGCTGCCGGAATTCGCGGATTTGCGCGTCTATGCCGGCGGCGGCGGGTCGATCCCCTTCGCGCCGGGCCAGAGGGCCGAGCCGATGCGCTTCGTCGATCTGCTGACGCATATGAGCGGGCTGACCTACGGTTTCCAGAACCGCACCAGCATAGATGCCGCCTATCGCGATGCCCGGCTCGACATGCCGCGACGGGGCATGGGTTCGGACGAATACATCGCCGCGCTTGCGAAATTGCCGCTGGAATTCTCACCCGGCGAGCGATGGAATTATTCCGTATCGACCGATGTGCTGGGCGTCGCGGTGGAGCGGCTTTCGGGCCTCAAACTGGGCGACTATTTCGAGCGGCATATCTTCGCCCCGCTCGAAATGACCGATACCGGTTTCGATGCCGCCATCGACCGCGCCGATCGCCTGGGAGATGCCTGGGCCTATACACCGCGCGATGCGCCCCGTGTCATCGACAGCGTGGAGCGGAGCCGGATGCTCGAACCGGCGGAATTTCATTCCGGCGGCGGCGGGCTGATCTCGACGATCGGCGATTATCACCGCTTCTGCACGATGCTGCTGAACCGGGGCACGCTGGACAAAGCGCGGATCGTCGCGCCGAAAACGCTGGATTTGATGACGGCGAACCATCTGCCGGACGATGCCGACCTCACGCGGATCAGCCGAAGCGCCTTCAGCGAAGCCAGCAATGCGGGAAGCGGGTTCGGCCTGGGATTCGCCACCGTCATCGATCCGGCCCGCACGCTCATGCCCGCCAGTCGCGGCGAATTTTATTGGGGCGGCGTCTATTCGACCGCCTTCTTCGTCGATCCGGTGGAGCGGATCACGATGGTGTTCATGACCCAGCTCTACCCATCGTCCACCTATCCCATCCGGCGGCAGCTGAAGACGCTGATCTATTCCGCCCTTGTCCGTAGCAATTCCCGATGAACGCGCAATCGGGGCGGCTTGGCACCACGAGAACTCGGCGTCGGCCCTGTCTGAGGAACACGGCGCATAACGGGAAAAACACAATCGATAAGTCGGCGCTGCAGAAGGCGGAGTGATCCGTCGCGGGCGATTACGGCAGGGAAGGGATACAATCACATGGCGACCACAGCTCCGGCACCGACACCGGCTGGAGTAGCAGAAGAGGTCAGTCCGCGCGCGCGGCAGGTCACTCTGTTCCTCCTCACCGCGACCTATTTCTTCAGCTATATGGACCGGCAGATCCTCGCCATCCTGCTGGAGGACATCAAGGCCGACTTGCTGCTGTCCGATACGCAGCTGGGCCTCCTCTCCGGCCTCGCCTTCGCGATCTTCTACGCCACGCTCGGCATTCCGGTGGCAGCGCTCGCCGACAGAGTGAACCGCGTGAACATCATCTCGGCCGCGCTGGCGGTGTGGAGCGGGATGACCGCGCTGTGCGGCCTGGCGCAGAATTTCACCCATCTGCTGCTGGCGCGGATCGGGGTCGGGATCGGCGAGGCGGGGTCGAGCCCACCCAGCCATTCGATCATCGCCGATCTGTACCCGGCGGAAAAGCGCGCGCTCGCGCTCTCGATCTACTCGCTCGGCGTGACCCTGGGCGCCGCCGCAGGGCAGATGTTCGGCGGAAATCTCACCTATTTCTTCGATTGGCGCACCGCCTTCATCGCCATCGGCCTGCCGGGCGTCGTTCTCGCCATCGTGGTGAAGCTGTTCGCCACCGAGCCGATGCGAAAGGCCGAACCGGGCGCGGTAGAGGCAACGCGAATGCCTTCGATCCGCGAAGGCTTCCGCTCCATCTTCGCCGACCGCGCGGCAGTCTGGTTGGTCGCCGGCGTGACCCTGACCTCAATGATCGGATACGCGCTCACCGGCTGGACGCCCGCCTATCTGATCCGCTCCTTCGGCCTCAACACGCTGCAGGTCGGCAATATCGTGGCGCCGCTTCTGGCGGTGGCCGGGGTGGCGAGCGGATTGGGGAGCGGCTGGCTGGCGAACCGCCTGGCCGATAAGTACGGGATGCAGGCGCAGCCCCTGATGATCGCAGGGCTAAAGACGCTGGCGCTTCCCTTCCTGATTATCTTCTATCTGGTCGACGATGCATGGATGGCCGTGGGCGTGTACTTCATCGCCGTCCTGTTCCAGTCCTGCTATCTTGGGCCGACCTTCGCGATGATCCAGACGCTCGCCCCGCTTCGGATGCGCGCCGTTTGGGCCGCGATCACGCTGCTGGTGATCAATCTGATCGGCCTTGGCATCGGCCCGACGCTGGTCGGGGTCATCTCGGACCTGTTCGAGCCGCGTTTCGGCGATCAATCGCTGCGTTACGCCCTGCTGGTCATCGCGGCGTTCACGCCGATCGCCATCGGATGCTACTGGCGCGCGAGCGTCATCCTGCGCAGGAGAGCCGCTGTCGCGTGATGCCGCCAAGCTGCGCGGACGTCCCTGCGTAGACGTTCATGGGCCATATCGAGATCCGCCGAGCGCCTGCCATAACAGCACGCGCGCCCGGCGCGCGCGACCGATTGCCGCAGCGGCGCGCTCGCCACTGGCATCGGCGGCACGCCGCGCTTCGATGACGGCGAGAAAGTTCGCCAGGCCCGCTTCGAAACGCGTGTTAGCGATGGCCGCTGCGCGCTGGGCGATATCGCGCTCGGCTATGGACGCTGCGGCCTCGGCATCGGCGGCCTCCACCAGACCGTAAGCCGCCTCCGCATCGCCGAGCGCTGTAAATACAGCGCCGCGATATGCTTCGAATGCCGCGCGTTTGGCCGCAGCGGCAGTGTCGATCTCGGCTTCGATCCGCCCGAAATCCAGCAAGGGCGCGGCCACCGACGCTGCGAGCGATCCGATCACGGAATCCGCCTCGAACAGGTGGCCAACACCGAATGCGAGCAGCCCGATTGCGGCACTGAGATCGAAGCGCGGAAAGCGCGTCCGGGCGACCGCTGCGAGATCGGCGTCGGCGGCGGAAAGCTCCGCGGCGGCGCGGACGACGTCGGGCCGATTGGCGAGCAGTTCGGAAGGAAGCTCCGAAGGAGACGGCGGGAGCGGTATCGCAGGCCCTTCCTGTTGCAGCGCCGCACGCACCTGCGCTCCACCCTGCGCGGTGAGCGTCACCAGTCGGCCGAGAACGCGCGCCCGTTCGCCCGAGAGCCTTTGCAAACGGCTGCGCGAGGCGGCGGCCTGGCTCTCCGCACGCACCCGGTCGAAGCCGGGCGCGATCCCCGCGCGCTCGCGCACTTCGGCGAGCCGGGCCAGTTCGCCCACTGCCGCAAGATCGCTTTCCAACTCGGACTGGCGCGCTGCAAGCGTGCGCAGGTCGATCACGCTCGCCGCGATCTCGGCGATCAGGGCCTGTCGTACTGCCGCCGCCCCGGCGGATGCGGCATCGACACGAAGCAGCGCAGCCAGCTCCTGCGCGCGCAAGGCGCCGAAAATGTCCGGATCCCAGCGCGCGGTCAGATTGGCGGCATAGCCGACACGCTCGTTATCTATTTCGACGCCCGGTGGGAGATCCGTACCGAATTGCGCGGGGTTGGTCCGCT
>Ga0208813_1001430_pt1 | contig 12705 bp, 22 predicted proteins | sample MalvireepMed_904_FD_184250 | JGI IMG/M metagenome (GOLD analysis project Ga0208813, IMG submission 184250) | Marine viral communities from the Global Malaspina Expedition - Malaspina viral metaG DeepMed_904 (SPAdes) (version 2) | ecosystem: Environmental > Aquatic > Marine > Oceanic | place... | reverse complement strand
CTCATATCCACGCTTTCAGTTCTTCGCCCATTACTTTAGAGGCGATATTAATTTTCTTGCGGAGGGACTTGACGATTTTTTCATCAACCGTTTCTTCCGCGAGAATATCTACATAAGTTACAGATTTCTTTTGACCAATTCGGTGTGCACGGTCCTCGGACTGTAAACGCTTCTCAAGGTCATATCCGTTAGAATAGTAAATTACGGTGTTTGCAGCCGTCAAAGTAATGCCATAGCCGCCCGTAGAGGGGGTTCCAACAAAAAACCGATACCTAGGGTCATCCTGAAATCTCTTAATATTACGTTGTCTTTGATCCTGGGGCGTTAAGCCATAATAGTCAACCACGGAACTCGGACCATATTTTTTAATAAGTGCTGCTTTAATAATGTTTATATCTTTTTGCCAATGCGCCCATATAATAGATTTTCCTTCTACTTCATCTAAAATATCCATTAACTCATTTAATCTATTACTTTTAATTTCTTGAGTTGTGCCATCATCCGCCACAAAGTGTCCACAAGTAATTTGTTGTAATCTCATTAATTGAGTAAGAACGGTCATAGTTGTGATTTGTTTTCCATTAAGAGTAGCCAAAGCTTCTTCTTTCATTTGTTTATAAACCTTCTGTTGCTCAGGCGATAATTCAATTTCTCTTTTCATATATATTTTTTCAGGTAAATCTAAGCATTCTTCTTTTAAAACCCTATAAGAGAAGGTTTTTAATTGGTCTGCTAATTCATCTAAATTTTTAAAATGACTTACGACTTGAATAGATCTTCCTGCAACATGTATAGTTTTCATTTCTGCGTATCTATTTCTGAATGCATAATAAGAAGTAAAATCTAAAAGTTCCTCATTTAAAAATTCACATTGACTATAAAGATCCAATGGATTTTTGGTTACAGGAGAACCTGTTAAAATTCTTCGATAAATAGCCATTTTAGACATACTTAGAATATTTTTTGTACGTTTAGCTCTAGGATTTTTAATAGTAGTAGATTCATCAACAGCCATTAAGATTTTATGACAAAGCATAAATTTTTTAGCGAACTCCGTACCTTTTTGAGTACTTAAAGCTTCAACATTCATAATAAGAATATGAAGTCTTTCATCCGTTTTAAATAAATTTCCTAACTTTCTGGATTGTTCTTTAGTGATATTTGGCTGCCATAAAACAGCCATATTTTCTATATGATTAGGTAAATGTGCGGGTAGTTCTTGACTGTACCATGTTCCCATAACACCTTTAGGGCAAATAATCAGTGCACCATCTATTTTTCCTTTATCATAAAGCATTGCTACATTATCAATGAGAACCTTGGTCTTACCTGTTCCCATTTCCATGAAATAGCCATAGGTTTCCCTATTCCAGGATTTTTCCAAAGCGGTCAATTGATGACCATATGGTTTTGTCTTAAATTTATATTTCATTTTTTTCTTCTTTCTACTTGACTTAATATATAGGATATCTTATATGTAATGTCAATGGAAGAAAGTAGAAAAAATAAGACGCCAATTGTATATGTAATACAAGAGATTGCAGGTACTAAAGAAGGTAAACCTAAGATTAATATTATGGGTGCTTCTGAATATGGTAAGTTTAATTTTTTACTACCCGAACTTTCACAAATGATATTTTCTCCAGGTCCTTTAATCTTTAAATTAAGAAAAGGTTTAAAAGATTATACCACGGAAGATTATTTATTATTAACAGGAGATCCTGCAATCATTGGGGTTGCATGTTCAATTGTTTCTGATATTACCAATGGTAAATTTAATTTACTTAAATGGGACAAACAAGAAAGAAAATATTATCCGATTCATATCAATTTATTCGAGAAAGGAGAACTAGATGAATCAAATTAATTTCGAAGAGGACCAAACGGAAATCTTAGATAAAACAAATGATATAGATAAACTTGCAAATAAAATAAAAGAAATGCAGTCTATACAGAAAGACATAGAGCAAAATGAAGAATATCTTAAACAGAGAAAAAAAGAATTAGAAGTGATTTCTGGAGAAGTTATTCCCACTATGTTAACAGAGATGGGACTATCTTATCTCAAACTTGCTGATGGATCATCAGTTGAAGTTAAAACAAATTATAGCGCCACTATTACTCAAGCTAACAAAGAGAAGGCGTTTAACTGGCTTCGTGAAAACGGACTGGGAGATATAATAAAGAATGAATTAACCGTATCTTTTGGACGTAACGAAGATAACAAGGCAGCAGCATATGCTGAACTTGCGAAGGGTCAAGGGTTTCAACCGACACAAAAGTTGAAGGTTGAGCCCATGACTCTGAAAGCGCTAGTCCGTGAGCGTGTCGAGGCGGGGAAACCTATGCCAACGGAAATTTTCAATGTTTTCATTGGAAATAAAACAACAATAAAAAGGAAACAATAAACATGAAACAAGAAGCACAAATCACGAAACGTGATCAAGCAGGACCATTAGCGACGAATCTATTTGAAGCTGATGCAGGCCAAGGTATTGCAAATATAAAGCAAGAAGATTTAGCTTTACCATTTCTAAAAGTCTTGGGCCAATTATCCCCTGAAGTAAATAAAAGGGACGCTAAACATGTCGAAGGTGCACAACCTGGTATGATTGTCAATTCAGTTACTAATGAATTGTACGATGGCGAAAAGGGGATAGAAGTATTGCCAGTCTATTACAAAAGACAATATATAGAATGGCAAGATAGAGGAGAAAGTAAAGGGGCTCCCGTCAATATTTATGACGCAGGAGATGACATTCCTCAAACTACAAGAGACAAAAATTATAAGGATAGATTAGCCAATGGCAACTATCTTGAAAATACGGTTAGTCATTTTGTAGTTTTACTTGGTAAAACTCCTACAACAGCGTTGATTTCTATGAAAGCGACTCAATTAAAAATTAGTCGTAAGTGGAATTCAATGATGATGGGTATTAAAATGCAGGGTAAAAATGGATTATTTACTCCGCCAACATATAGCCACATTTATAAGCTAAAAACTGTACAACAGTCTAATGACAAAGGTACATGGTTTGGTTGGGATGTGTCCAAGGTTGGACCTATCGCTGATAAAGGGGCTTATGCAATCGCTAAAGGTTTTTCTGACAATGTCGCAAAAGGCGCTGTTGTGGCAAAACATGGCGAGTCGCAACCTAAGGACGAAGCACCGTTTTAATAACTTCTTCAAGAAGAAGAATGGGGCGGCAGCGCGAGAGTTAAACCGCCCCGCAAAACTATTATGAAGAATTTTATAGATTTATTTTCTGGATTAGAGCGGGCTCATGGCTGTACTTACGTTGAAAAGAAAAGCTCTGATGGAACAAAAGTAAAAGGAAAATCTTTTGTTAAAAGAGAACCTGTCACTGATAAACTTTGGCACGATCATTTAAATGGGATTGAACCAAGTCTAGGAATTATACCCATTGATGAAAATAATCAATGTCGATGGGGATGTATCGATGTTGATAAATATAATCTAAATCACAAAAAACTTATCAATCTTATTAATAATAATCAATTACCTCTAACTGTATGTCGATCTAAAAGTGGAGGAGCTCATATTTTTTTATTCACTACTGTTCCAGTAGAAGCTAAATTAATGAGAGATAAACTAACATCTATTAGTGCATTTTTAGGATTTGGCAATGCAGAAGTTTTTCCAAAACAGGTGGAATTAAAATCGGATGATGATACAGGAAATTTTTTAAATTTACCATATTTTAATTCAACAAATACCACAAGATACGCCTTTAACTTTAAAGGAGAAGCTATTACAATTTCTCAATTTTTTTTAGCAATAAAAAGACTTACTCCTGAAGAATTAGAAAAATTAGAACTTAAACGACCACCATCTGAATTTAGTGATGGTCCTCCTTGTGTAGAATCATTAACTCAAACTAAATTAAATGATGGCAGAGATAGAGTTCTTTATCAATACATTCAATATGCAAAAAGAAAATGGCCTGAAGAATGGACTAAACATATTAATGCTTTCAATTATAAATATTTTGATCCACCATTAGAAGACAGAGTTATTCAAGAAAAAATAAAATATAATTTAAATAGAGAATTAGGTTTTAAATGCAATGAAGAACCAATGTGTGATCATTGTGATAAAAAATTATGTATAACACGAAAATATGGCATAAGAGGTCAGTCCTTATTTCCTGATTTAAGTGATCTTCAGAAAATTAATTTGGATGAGCCTTATTATTACGTTAATGTAGACGGTGAAAGAGTGAGACTCAAGGATACCTCCTATCTTCAAGAGCAGCGATTGTTTCAAAGAGCTGTGATGGAACAAGTAAACAAAGTTCCGCCTAGTCTTCGTAAAAAAGATTTCAATGATATGGTAAAATTATTATTTGCAGGAATAGAAATTATTGAACCACCTAAAGGATCTTCTAAAGTTGAACAACTTCTCGATCATCTTGAAGAATATTGCACAGACCGTACCGCAGCGGGAGCAACTAAAGAAGATATGATTCTTGGAAATGTATGGACTCATGAGGGTAAACATCATTTTATATTTAGAGAATTTTTTCATAAATATTTACTCAAGAGAAAATGGGCTGAAAAATATGATGAGACTCAAATGTTATTAAGAGATCAATGTGGATGTAGTATTAAAAGAGAAATGATTGGAAAGAAAAATAAAACAATTATGACAATCGACGAATTTGAAAAACCTGAAAATGTATATCGTCCTAAACAGTTTAAACCAAAGGAAGTGTTTTAATGAAGGATGATGATCAATTATTACTATTTGAAGAACCAAAAATAGAACATAAAGTTAATAACATTGTACTTAGACCTATAAAACTGGAAACTATATTTCCTGAAATAATTCCGAATAAACATGTACTATATCCTACCAACGGCTATCATCCCTTTTATAGTGTGGCTGAAGAAGGCTCTAAATATAAAAAAAAGATATGGCCTTTTATTCAAACTTGTACTGAATTTCCACATCGTGGAACTAGAATTATAATAGCAACGATACGCATATCTACTCTTAATGGATACCCCATGGTAAGTCTTTATGATAAAAGTCAACCAGAGCCTGTTCCAAAAATGGTTCACGTTGTGGTGGGAAAGTGTTACGTTCCTAACCCAGATCCAGATAACATGACCCAGGTGTGTCATATTGAAGATGAGAATTGTAATTATTTACCACAATATTTAAAATGGGACACTCCAAGCAGAAATCATAAAGGAAAATCCCATTGGAGAAAATCAGAACTAGAAGATGAATACGCATATTGTAAAAAACAGGGATGGATTCAATGAAAACAATAGTATTAGGACCACCAGGAACAGGAAAAACTGAAACTTTATTAAACGAAGTAGATAAATATTTAAAAATAACTGATCCTAATCGTATTGGCTATTTTTCTTTTACTCAAAAAGCTGCAAATGAAGGTAGAGAGCGTGCGATGGATAAATTCAATTTAACAGAAGATGATCTTCCTTATTTTAGAACTCTTCATTCTTTAGCTTTTCGAAGATTAGGTATTAAAAAAGAAAATGTAATGCAACGTAAGCATTATGCTGATATAGGTAAACAAGTTAATTTACGTGTGGATTATAATGAATGGGATGATGAACAAACAGGATTATTTACCACTAACAGTGATTACTTAAGAATCATTCAACTCGCTAGACTTCGAGGAATTACCCCTGAACAACAGTATAATTTAAAAGAACATTCCCATGATGTGTCCGTCAGGGATTTAAAAAATTTAAGTGGTGAATTAGAAAGTTATAAAAAAGCTCATGGACTAATTGATTTTAATGACATGGTTTTAGATTTTATAAAATCAGACGCATCACCAAAATTTGATGTAGTCTTTATTGATGAAGCTCAAGACTTATCCATAATGCAATGGGATATGGCAAAAACAATTTGGAATAAAACAGAAGATTCCTACATTGCAGGTGATGATGATCAAGCTATTTTTAGATGGGCAGGTGCAGATGTAGATAGTTTCATTGCTCAAACAGGGAAATTTTTAAGATTAACAGAATCACATAGAGTTCCTAGAGTTGTTCATGATATAGCGATGGGAATTGTCAAAAGAATTTCTAAGCGTCATCATAAAGAATGGTCCCCTAAAAATAAAAATGGATTACTCTCTTACTACCATGACTTTCAAGATGTAGATATGAGTAAGGGAGAATGGTACGTGCTTGCTAGAACTCGTTACATGTTAAATGAATTAGAAAATGTTTTATATTCTAAAGGTCTTTATTATAAAAATAAATTTAAAAAAGATTACGAAAAAGATTTGCATGAAGCTATCATTGATTGGGAAAAATGGCGTAAAAACAATGACTTAAAGCATGATCAAATAAAAAGGGTGTCTTCTTATATGTCTCCTGATCATTATGCAAAAGAAAATCTTCAATATCTTAATAAAGATAAACCTTACAACATGACAGAAGTTTATAACAATCATGGGTTAAAAACTAAAGCTGTATGGTATGAAGCTTTTGATTCTGCTCCACAAAAACAAGTTAAATATATCAGAAAGATGAGAGCTAATGGTGAGCAACTTAATAAAGAACCACGCATTTTATTATCAACGATTCATGGTGTCAAGGGTGGTGAAAAAGAAAATGTAGTTCTTCTTACAGATTTAAGTAACAATACTCAAAAAAATATGGATCGTTTTCCCGACGATGAGAATCGTTTGTTCTATGTCGGTGCAACACGGACCAAGGACCATTTACATATAATCAGACCAAAAGATATTTATAAATCATTTAGATTATGAGTGTTTATAAAAAACAAATTGGAGGATCTCACTATAAAGACATGAAGATTCAACCCAGTGAATTTATTAATAAAAACAAATTGCTGTTTGCCGAAGGAAATGCTATTAAATATATTTGCAGACACGCAGCTAAAGGAGAAGTACAAGATTTGGAGAAAGCAAAACATTACATTGATATGATTATTGAAAGAGATTATTCTTAATGCAAACCCCCTTATTTATGCCACCAACAGAATGGCTACCCCCAGAAGAATTTCCTGATTTAACTCAAGCATGTGAAATAGCAATCGATTTAGAAACTAAAGATCCAAATTTAAATATAAGAATGGGATCAGGTTCAGTAGTAGGAGTTGGTGAAGTCGTAGGAATATCCGTAGCTACAGAAAATTTCTGTGCCTATTATCCTATTGCTCATGAAGGTGGAGGGAATCTGGACCGTCAGATGGTTTTAAAATGGCTTAAAGATGTTTTAAATACACCAGCAGATAAAATTTTTCATAACGCCATGTATGATGTTTGTTGGTTACAATCTCTAGGTTTAAAGATTAATGGAAGAATTATAGATACCATGATTGCAGCAGGACTGGTTAATGAAAATAGATTACGTTATGACTTGAATGGAATATGTAGAGATTATATTGGAAAAGGAAAAGATGAAGCAGCTTTATATGAAGCTGCAAAAAGTTGGGGAGTAGACCCTAAAGCCGAAATGTATAGACTTCCAGCAATGTATGTTGGGACATATGCGGAACGCGACGCTCAACTCACTCTGGAGTTATGGCAAGTACTTAAGAAAGAAATTTTGACCCAAGATATTGAATCTATTTTCAAAATGGAAATGGAATTATTTCCTTGTCTTGTGGACATGAGGTTTCTAGGTGTACGTGTAAATCAAGAACAAGCTGCGATCGAAAAGAAAACATTAATAGAACAAGAAAGAAAAATGCTAGGTGAAGTGTATGTGGAAACCAAAATTGAAGTTCAGATCTGGGCTGCCAGATCCATTGCTAAAGTATTTGATAAGCTGGGATTACCTTATGAGCGCACAGTTAAAACTGAAGCTCCAAGTTTTACCAAGAATTTTTTAGCGAATCATCCTCACCATGTTGTGAAGTGTATTGCCAAAGCTAGAGAAATTAATAAAGCTCACACAACTTTTATAGATACCATCCTTAAACATAGCCAAAAAGGTAGGATTCATGCGGAAATTAACCAACTTCGGTCCGAAGGTGGAGGAACCGTGACGGGCAGATTCTCGATGAATAATCCAAATTTACAGCAGGTTCCAGCAAGAAATAAGGAACTTGGACCACGGATCAGATCATTATTTATTCCTGAAGAAAAATGTAAATGGGGTTGTTTTGACTACAATCAACAAGAGCCAAGACTCGTCGTACACTATGCATCCGAACTAAATTTATATGGAGTGGATGAAGTGGTTCAGTCTTACAAAAATGAAGATGCAGACTTTCATAAAATTGTTGCGGATATGGCTAATATTCCCAGACTTCAGGCGAAAACAATTAACTTAGGATTATTTTATGGGATGGGAAAAAATAAACTACAGGCTGAATTAGGGGTAAGTAAACTAAAAGCCGAAGAACTATTTAAAACGTATCATGACAAAGTTCCATTTGTAAAACAACTTATGGATGCAACAATGAAGCGTGCTCAGGATTCAGGAAAAATTAGAACATTACTTGGAAGACTTTGTAGATTTCATTTGTGGGAACCCAATCAGTTCGGAATTCATAAAGCATTACCACACGATCAAGCAATCTTGGAACACGGACCAGGGATCAGAAGAGCTTTTACTTATAAAGCATTAAACAAATTAATACAGGGATCAGCAGCCGATATGACTAAAAAAGCAATGATTGATCTACATAAAGAAGGAATTATACCTCATATACAAGTACATGATGAGTTGGATATTTCCGTAAAAGATGATAAAGAGGCTAAACAAATAGTACAAATAATGGAATCTTCGGTTGCACTAGAAGTACCTAATAAAGTAGACTACGAATCTGGTGACAATTGGGGTAATATAAATTAGGAGGAACTATGGAAAAAGTAAAACAAGTTTGGACATGGGCAAAAGCTCATCCACAGACATCTATCATTGCAGTGATAGTAGTCGTTGCTATTTATTTTCTAGTAAACTAGGGCCATATGAGAGATGGCTTATCTGAATGTAAACATTCCTGTAACTTATGCACAGATCAGGAGAGAATATCTCTATGACCTTAAAGACCACCATGGAGAGGTGGAGGATTGTATTATATTTGGGTTGGCATCGATTACGGGACGTCCTATACTCTTTCACGCTATTATGGAAAATGGTGCGGTCTTTTACCGTCTCCCTATATCAGCATTCATTCAAAGAGGATTTAGAGTCGATCAAGTTCCTGGATGTAGACTTGATGAGCTGGAGCTATGGAATTGCTTTAGTTACTATCCTAGCGTTACTTCTTTTGATATCCTGGACGCCCAGTCTGGGAAATATATAGGAAAAGATAAAAAATGGTATCCAGGTGCTTATCTCTTTACTGTTGACTGGGCACATCCAGAGAGTAATATAATAGATACAGATCACTCGGAAATTCCGCACGAACATAAGTGCGCACATATATTGGCATTAGACAATGGCAATTATGCAGCTCAACCAAATAATAGAATTATATGGAGTATTCCTTCATTTACTGTTAAGGATAAAGTTCCTTACGATTGGAAGGTCCAGACTTCCGAATGGAATGTTGAAGATGATCGTCAATGGAAAACAGAAGATTCTGATAGATTCTTCTATAATATTGAGGAGAAGAAGGATGATTAAAAAATGGTGGAAAAAAGTTATGGATTGGTTTTTTAAGGATTTTTATGGAACAAAATAAGTGTAAGCATTGTAACTGTGGATGTCACTGCAATGTTAAAGAACACGGTGATATGTATGGTTTATGTTCTTGTTTAACATGCGAACATGACATGGAGGAGTGTGAAGCGTGCCAATAGATCCAAAAAAATGTTGTGGTATGCACTCCAAAGAAAAAGAAAACTCTGGAGAATGTTGTCAGCTAAACGAAAAAGACGACTCAGAACAAGCAACATATGAAAACGAAGTAAATAAGGAGAATCATGAATAAACTATTCATGGTCCTGGCTTTATTATTTGCTCTGAGCGCCTGCTCGGTAGGCAAAAAATGTACCTATACACAAGAAGGAACTAAAATATCTTCTTGGATTTGGTTTACAAAAGATATGCCAGCGGACTTAGACAAAAACAATTGTAATTAGGAGATTAAATGAGGTCTCAAGATGAGATTGTCGAAGATATCAAATACGTACTGGAGGAAAAGGTTGCTCCTTCTGTTGCGCAGCATAATGGTGCTATTAATTTTATCAGTTTTAATGATGGTGTTGCTAAGTTAAAACTATCAGGTAGCTGTAGCGGATGTGCAATGTCTAAGATTACCTTACACAGAGGTGTTGAAGACATGTTAAAACATTATGTTCCTGAAGTTCAAGCAATTGTTGGAAAAGATGATGAAGAAGCAAAAGAACAGGGCTATGAACCTTATATACCTAGAGATCAGGAACCTGATTGGAAAAAATTAGTAAGAGAATAATATGCTTGATAAAATTATGACATTACTGGTTGGACTACTCATCGCTTTAGGTGGATGGAGTCTTTCAAGAACTTTTGAACTTTCTACTGTGCAAGCAGTGCAGGAAGATAAAGTAAATAGATTAGAAAGACATGTTGATAAATTACAAAATCATATTGAAAACATGATGAAGAGTGATGAAGAAATCATGGACCAACATAAAAAATTATTTGAAGCTTTAGCAGAAGGTGGCTCTACACCCTCAACAGGATATAATTATTAATGAAACTCGGTCCAGAGCAAAACGTTCAGATGCCGATTATGAGCCCGCCTATAAAAAGAAAAAAAGTTACGAATAAGGAAAGAAAATAACATGACTATAAACGGAAAAGTCAAATGGTTTAATCCAACCAAAGGATATGGTTTTATTTCACCAAATGATAGTACGAAAGATGTCTTTGTTCATTCTTCAGCAGTAAAAGACGCTGGTTTAAGCGGCTTAACTGAAGGGGATGCAATAACATTTGAAGTTGAAGAGGGTCAAAAAGGCCCATCCGCAGTTAATCTACAAAAAGATTAAACGGCGAAATGAATAAAAAGCACTATGCTTTTTTTCTAAAAAAAAATAGAAAAAAACTTAAGCGCTCTAATCCCATTGCTCAAGTATTAAAATTCTTTACTCCTAAGGTAATAAGGAATAAAAAGAGATATGACCGCAAGAAATCATCTATTTATGACCGAAGTAGTGACTGGGATATGCCCTAGTTGTAGCTTCCCGGCAACATTAATAGGATTGGATGCAACTCTTTATCGCTGTACTAGGTGCGGTGACGAACTAGAACAGAAAAGAAATGGTGTGATTAAATATATTGTAGCCGATAAAAATACTCGACTAAAAGTATCAGAGCACTTTAACGGTCATGACAAAAAAGGCTAAGTTCGGTGTTAATACATTCATTAAAAAAACACGGCCTTCAATTGGACGTCACAAAAAAAATATGTCAAAATCGGAGCGGCGATCGTGGAAACCGTACCGGGGACAGGGGAGAGTATGACAAAATTTACTTTAATAATCTGGGTGTGTTCATTTTTAGCACCGGATCTATGTATGAAGCCTATTGTATATCCTACTATGTACAATAGCTGGTATGAATGCTCTCGAGCTGCTCATAGAGAATCTACACGAATACTATCAAAGCTAGGGTATAAATACGTTAATAAAAATAAGATTGGAACTCGTTATAATTGTAAGCCTGATAAGACTATTTAATTATCTAATTCCTCCATTATCTGTTTAATAAGTTTATTAACTTCTTGATACTGTCGTTGCTCTAAAGCTTTAATTACTCTTCTCATTAAAAATTTTACATAAAGACTATTACTCATAGCCTATATATGGGTATTACAACTCTAAGATGTGTGACATTTATGCAACACTTAATGTTGCCGTTGAGTATGAAACTCAACGGCAAACAAAAGGTGTGAGAAGAGCCATAATAATAAAGCAAAAAGATTTATGTTGCAAGCCTTGTTTTGTTGTTATATATTCCCATATTCATGCATATAAATAATCAAAGAAAGGAAAAAAACATGGCAGATCCTAATAAATATAAATCCTTGTCAGTAAATATAACTGACTGGCAGGAACTAGGAGTTATTTCTTCTAGAACTAATCGTACTCGATCTAAAATGATCGCTCGATTAATTAGATTTTATAAAGAAAATAAAGGAAATAGAAAACATGCAAAAACAAACAACAAAGCTGGATAGAATAATCTGTCCTAAATGTAAAGGGAACGGTTTTACAAGCGTTCCTTACCATCTAGCAAAAGAAGAAGTCTGGGTTGATTGTGGAGAGTGTAATTCACAAGGCTATATCCCCGGCGAGAAATGGGATACACATGGTCGATACAATGTTCGATAAAGAAAAAGCTGAATCTGCTAGTTATGAAAATGAAGTCGCAACTAGCAGAGATGATCGTGGAAAATTAGATTTAACACGACAAATAGGTGAGCTTCAGTGTGAAAATGCTGGTCTGGTAAATAAATACAATAAAGAACATAAACTTCGTCAAGAAGCCGAAGGAGAAATGACTATTCTTAAAACTATTTCAGTTCACTCATCGCCTGAAATGAAAGCAGCCAAAGAAAAAATTCAAGAATTAAAAAAAGAAGTTGAAGAATTAAAACATGACAACCAACACTTATCTAAACAAATAGAAGATCAAGTTGATCGTGCAAGAAAGGCCGGACTATGACCGAAATGGAAACGTCTACCTTGGCTTATATCGCGGGACTCTTTGATGGGGAAGGTTGTGTTACCT
>Ga0208813_1001429_pt1 | contig 12709 bp, 9 predicted proteins | sample MalvireepMed_904_FD_184250 | JGI IMG/M metagenome (GOLD analysis project Ga0208813, IMG submission 184250) | Marine viral communities from the Global Malaspina Expedition - Malaspina viral metaG DeepMed_904 (SPAdes) (version 2) | ecosystem: Environmental > Aquatic > Marine > Oceanic | place... | reverse complement strand
GCGAATCCGCTGATGATCCCACCACCAGTCATTTGAACAAAACTGAGGATCCTGCTTTTCATGATCCTGAAGTACCTCAATGTCTTGAACAGTTCCCTGGTACGGAATAGTGAATGCATAGCTGCCGATGGGCTGGAGCTCTTCTCCAATTCGAGCTCGCTCCTCGGGCGGTTTCGGCAATGGGCCAATATCAGTTGCCCGAAATGCAGTGTCTGAAAAACAGGACACGGGCTGTTGTGCATTCATCCGCTGACCTGGTTGGGTTTCAGCCAAAAATATTCCTCCGTGGGCACAAGAAACTATTCGAACTCCCACCACAACCGGAAGTGAGGGCCTTACACGACACAGGCTGTTTCCGGTCGACTTTGGCGATAAGTGGGCATATTCACACTGCCCAATTGCGGAGTGACTCTGCATTGCCTGCGGCCCCACGCATACTGCCGCTGCTTTTTCAATATCTCCGCACCCTCTCCCTTCTGCCAGTTCTCCAGATTGAGGTCTCGCCAGTAGCGGGGGTTACGGCTAGTAGTCTGGTCGTACTTGGCGGTCACCGGGTCCAGGTGGCGAAACGGCTCCAACCGGGGCATGTCTGGCAGGGGCTGGGTGACGTCCATGTAGCGTTGCAACATATCCCACAGGGCCAGCACCTCAGTTTTCTCTGCTTCAATGTTGCTCAGGGAGGTTTTGTTGAATTGCTTCTGGGTGTAACGATGCACGAACATCAGCCGGTAGAAGATACCGCCCCGCTGGACCACTCGCTCCACGTAGGCATCGAACTCCACAAACGGGGCCTCAAAAGAACGTCCCTTGCCCAGGGCGAACTTTACCTGCCCGGTGACCCGATTGAACTCACTGCAGCCGTCTTCCAGAGTCTCGTCCAACTTCTTTTCCAGAGTTTTCTCGAAAGGTTTCAGGAGAGCTCCAACAACGTTTGTCATAAGCCAGTTGGTGGTATGGGGGGTGATTCGGAGCGCGAAAAACCACCATCCAGCCCACGAAGCTAGCAATAAAACAACAAAAATAACCGGTGGTAGATCTTCCCTCAGTTCATTTACAAAAACATATCCAATTCCGAAACTGCCACCAATAAGAAGAGTGAAAATCCAAGTAAGTGGGAGCACCAATATCAAAAACTTAAGCCCCATTTTCTCGTTAAGAAAACGTAAGCGCTGGTGATCCCACCACCAGTTTTCCTTATAGAACTCCGGATCCTCGCGCTCACTGTAATGGACCGTATCAATATCCTCCACGGTTCGGTGGTAGGGGTTAAGGTTGGCGTAAGCACCATACGGCTGAAGCTCGTCGCCAACTCGTGTTCGTTCTTTTGGCGAGATCGGCAAGGGCCCGATCTCCATCGCCCTGAAGGCCGTGTCGCTCACTCCGGACCGCTGTTTCTGTTCAGTCATCCATGCCACTCAAATCGGCCAAGCCTCGGCCGGTCGCTGCTTACGGTATTCTTCCATCGAAATCTTGCCCAGTTGCGGCGTAAGCTTGCAACGGCGCTTATCCCACGGATACTCCACCTGGCGCTTCAACCACTCTGCGCCCTCTCCCTGTCTCCAGGCTTCCAGATCCAAGTCTCGCCAGAACCGGGGATTACGCTCGATGCGCTCGTCATGCTCCGCAGTGACCGGATCCAGATGCCGGAGCGGCTCCAGCCTTGGCACATCCGGCAGGGGCTGAGAGGTATCCATGTAGCGTTGAAGCATGTCCCACAGCGCCATTACCTCTTCTTTCGTGGGTTCGACCCGGCTCAGGGACGTCTGGCTGAATTGTTTTGCAGTGTAGCGATGCACGAACATCAAGCGGTAGAAGATACCACCGGCTTCTATCACCCGCTCAACATAGGCATCGAACTCCTCAAAGGGCGCTGTCAGTTTCTTGCCGCCAGGCATAGCGAAACTCACCTGGCCGGTTTCTCGGTTGAAGTAGCTTTCGCCCGCTTTAAGGCTGCGATCCATTATCCTAGAAAGGCCTTTTTCGAACGGTTTTAATAGAAAGGCAGCGGCGCTCATAACCCAAGGTAAGGTTTTTATGATTAGAAACATAGATAGTGCTATCCAACCCAAAACCACTCCGAGGCCTAAAAGTGATTTTAGTTCGTCAGGGAGCTCAACCTGGGAAGCATAATGTAAGAGCATCATCCCTCCACCAACCAAGACAAGCCCGCCCCAAAGATAAGGGATTAGCAGCTGTGCGGCTGAAAGACCAATGAATGCCTTGCCGTTCAGAAAACGAATTCGACCCTGACTCCACCACCAATCACTAGAAAGAAAAACCTCTGAGTCACTACTATCCTGGTGTTGAACAGCCCCCACATCCTCACAAACTCGGTAGAAAGGCTGAACGTCTGCATAATCGCCAACAGGTTGTAGATCTTGCCCAAAGCGCCTTCTGCTTGTCACAGGTTCGGGAATGAAAGGAATATGACCCTCCCGCCTTCCGCGATTGTAAGAGCTAAGTTTGTTTGGATTCTGACTCACCCGGCGACCTTCCTCATGCCTGCATAACGCTCTGGGGTTCGCACTCAGCGGTCACCTGAGCAAAGATTTCCGTAACCGGTCTATTCGGGTTCGCCTTTCGAAGCTCCAGAACGCGCCGGCTTTGGCGCCTCAGTTCCTCACTTGGGCGGGCCCACTGGCCTTCGGGCAGCGGCTTGCTCCACGCGGCCATGGCCTCTGGCAGAGCCTTCTGTTTCATACGCCGGATCTTTCTGACCTCCCACTCCACCAACCGGTTCGGGAGGGTCCAGAAGGTCATCAGGTGGTACAGGTACCATCCGACCAGATAGAAAACACCTCGCTTGCCTTCACGGTATTCATCATGGAGTCGTTTGCGGGCATTGCGGAAGACGTGTACACCTTCCCATGCGGGATCATCAGGCCCCTGCAAGTCCAGAGGATCCTGAATTTCCTTCAGTGTATGGACTTCAAATTCCATGTAAGCACGAATCGCTTCCCAGTTGCTGATCGCCTGGGGCAGGCCGTAGGTCTGAAATTCCAGTGTGTATTTTTTTCCGGTGTCTGGATGGTAAAAGCCGATACCGAAACCGTACTGGCGTTGTACCCCGTATTCCGTCACGCCCTGAGCCTCAGTGACCCAGGCAACCAGCTCTTCCCAAGGAACGAAGATGGGGTTTTGCTCATTCTGGGGCACAAAGCAAACCTCACGGCGCTGGCGGTTGAAGCGTGTGGGTGTAACGGTTTTGTATTTCAGGTGCTGGTTGATCCTGATGGCCAGGCCGAATAATAAGAAAAAACAGCTCCCTCCAACAGCAATCGGGAAGCCATAATCAGACACCCCACGTAGCGCATGGACTCCATCTTCCCAACCATTCCCGAGCCAATAAAGCACGAAGAAAGCTATAAGCGGGAACCCAGCCGCCATCAGAATAAATGATCCAAAGGGTACACCCAGCGTTGCCTGCCAACCAAACACCGGCAGCAGACCTGTCCCGAAATCCAGATAACCCTCTTGAACCTCTCCCACCGCATGGCCGTAGTCAACTGGCGGCAGACCTGTTGGTAATGGTCTTGGGGACAAAAATGTCAGCTTGCCACCGGGAAAGCTCTCAGCTTCGCCCGCTTTGGGCTGCAGATCTCCATTATTTCGCGTTTCACTCATAAATAAATATCCATGTCCATCAGAGGGTCAGTGACACGCCGCCAAACGATCTCGCCTTTCGGAGACTCCTGCACCGGGACAATGGGATAGCCACTGTTCGGCCCGGCCTTCAGCAGGTTAACCGACTCAGCATAATGACCTTCCGGCTGGAGGGTTTCCACCTTTACCAACAGTGCCAACTCGCGCGACAGCACACGGTCTTTTGACCTCTGGGGTTGGGGACGAGTGAACGCCAGCTGCATGAAACCATGCCTCTTCGATGATTTCCAGGCTGGTGAGAATCTCGTACGTACAGTGCTCCCAGGACTCCGCGGTGCCAAAGAATCTGTTAGTCCGGGCGGGATGAACACGCCAGGCAGAGAGCCAGTCAACGGGAGGCAACCCGGTAGGCGGCGGAAGCGGCGAAAGATAGGTCACCTTGCCGCTTTTGAAAGCGTCCGAGTTGCCGGCTCTAGGTGCCTTGGTATCTGCCATTTTCTTTATGCACCTGCCTCAAAGAGAACAAGTGGCCAATCGAGCTCCCACCACAACCGGAAAGAGTGGCCTTACACGACACAGGCTGTTTCAGGTCTACTTTGGCGATAGGTGGGCATATCCACACTACCCAATTGCGGAGTGACTCTGCATTGCCTGCGACCCCAAGCATACTGCCGCTGGTTTCTCAACAGCTCCGCACCTTCACTTTTTTGCCAAGCTTCAAGATCCAGGTCTCGCCAGTAGCGGGGGTTACGGCTAGTAGTCTGGTCGTACTTGGCGGTCACCGGGTCCAGGTGGCGAAACGGCTCCAACCGGGGCATGTCTGGCAGGGGCTGGGTGACGTCCATGTAGCGTTGCAACATATCCCACAGGGCCAGCACCTCAGTTTTCTCTGCTTCAATGTTGCTCAGGGAGGTTTTGTTGAATTGCTTCTGGGTGTAACGATGCACGAACATCAGCCGGTAGAAGATACCGCCCCGCTGGACCACTCGCTCCACGTAGGCATCGAACTCCACAAACGGGGCCTCGAAAGAACGCCCCTTGCCCAGGGCGAACTTTACCTGCCCGGTGACCCGGTTGAACTCGCTGCAGCCATCTTCCAGAGTTTCGTCCAACTTCTTTTCCAGAGTTTTCTCGAAAGGTTTCAGGAGAGCTCCAACGACGTTGGTCATAAGCCAGTTGGTGGTAGGGGGGATGATCCAAAATGAAAAAAATATCCATGCTGAACCCAGAATTATAAGTATTAAAACCCCAGCAGTCGCCGGCAAAATAGGTATCAGGAAAGTCCCAATACTCCAACTGATAAGCAGCAAGCCACCAATAAGCACTAACAACGCCCAAATTAATGGAACAATGAGTATTAATGCCTTTAATCCGAGCTTCTCATTAAGAAAGCGAAGCCGCTGATGGTCCCACCACCAGTTTTCCTTATAGAACTCTGGATCGTCTCGCTCACTGAACTGGATTGTCTCAACATCCTCCACGGTTCTGTGGTATGGGTTAAGGTTCGCGTACGCACCATACGGCTGCAGCTCGTCGCCAACTCGTGTTCGTTCTTTTGGCGAGATCGGCAAGGGCCCGATCTCCATCGCCCTGAAGGCCGTGTCGCTCACTCCGGACCGCTGTTTCTGTTCAGTCATCCATGCCACTCAAATCGGCCAAGCCTCGGCCGGTCGCTGCTTACGGTATTCTTCCATCGAAATCTTGCCCAGTTGCGGCGTAAGCTTGCAACGGCGCTTATCCCACGGATACTCCACCTGGCACTTCAGCCATTCCTTGCCCTCCCCTTGCTTCCAGGCTTCCAAATCCAGATCACGCCAGAAGCGAGGGTTGCGGCCGGTGCGTAGGTCATGTTCAGCGGTGACAGGATCCAGGTGTCGGAATGGTTCCAGCCGTGGTACATCTGGCAGGGGCTGCGTCACATCCATGTAGGTCTGAAGTACATCCCAAAGTGCCAGGACCTCTGATTTGCTGGATTCGATGGTACTGAAAGCCGTTTTATGGAATGACTTCTGTGTATAGCGATGCACAAAAATGAGCCGATAGAACACACCGCTTTGCTGGATCACCCGATCCACATAAGCATCGAATTCCACAAACGGGGCTTCGAAAAACCGGCCTCGCCCGAGAGCCAGGCGAACCAGCCCGGTGGCTCGGTTGAACTCACTACAACCGTCCTCGAGGGTGTCGTCCAGTTTCTTGTTGATCGCTTTTTCAAAGGGCTTGAGCACAAACCCCATGCCGGTGCTCATGAGCCAGTTAGTGGTAACCGGAGTTACCCAAATTGCGAAAGCGAACCACCCCAGAGTAAAGACAACTATTCCTAAAGCCATCAACAGGGGCGGAAGCTCAGCCATAGACTCGATCTCGCCCGAAGCCCAGATCATTAAAGCGGGGCCTCCTAACCAAAGGATAAACACCCAGATTATCGGCAGAATAAGTATCAAAGTTTTTAGGCCTAACTTTCCGTTCAAAAATCGAATCCGTTGGTGATCCCACCACCAATCTTTGGACCCGAACTCTGGATCTGACTTTTCGTGATCCTGTAGCACTTCGACATCTTGGATTGTCCCAGAATAGGGAATAATACCGGCATAGGTACCTACGGGCTGAAGATCCTCGCCGACACGCGTTCGTTCTTTGGGGGAAGGTGGCAGTGGTCCAATCTGCGTTGCACGAAAGGCAGCATCTGCCTGAAGAGGTTTATGTTGTTCAGTCATACGCTGACCTCAGTGAAGTACCAATACGGGGCTTTTGGCTGATCGTATGGATTCATGAGCATCCGCTTCTTTGGGGGAGGCTGCTCGTGTGTCGCCAAATCGAACGGTTCGTAATCCTCAAACACCGGCGTTGGAAAAACCAGCGGCCCCAATTCTGTGTTCAGAGTGGCTTGCAGCCCCACCCTCACCCGGACTTCAACGGATTCCTGATAATAAAGGCTTTGATATTCACTGTCCTGAATCTCGCGCCTGACCAAGAAACGAACGGCTGATTGCTGTGGAATCGATTGTCGGGCAGTCACCTTAGTGAGCGGGGTGGTTTTGAGCATCTGAGTACTCGTTCTTGATTCCGTAAGGCCTTTCACAGGAACGTTTGTAGTGGATGATAGATACGCAACCTCTTGAACCACCAGTCTGAAAGGACTTGGGGGCAACCCCGCCTCACATTGCTGATGCAACTTGATGCGGCTGACCAGTGGAAATTGGAGCGTGATGACGTAATCATCTGCCTTGGGCATATAATCAGGATGGCTCAACGCAGGATCGGGTTCTACGTCTGCATATCGCTGAGCCGTCACCTGGATTGGCGAATGCAGGGTAAGCAACTGGCTGTAATAGGCCTTGTGGTCCATACCAGGTAGAGAATGATCGGGATGAGTCCCCCAAGGACCACGCTTGAGGAGTTGTTCAAACGTATCGTCTGTAACTGACGCGGCATACAGTCCGCCGCCAACGGCCATCGCGAGACCCAAGATTGCCCAGCCCCATCCTGGAATTGCCAACAAGGTATGCATAAGAGGAGATGCCAACACAAGCAGACTGCCGGTCATTGCGATGGCATGGCCCGTGGCAGCATCGAAGTCTTTATTGGATACGCTGATACGCATTTCCCAAAAACTCAACGCCGCTCCAATAGATCCAGCAACGAATGTTGCCAACCCTGCTACTCGAACCAAAGTTCCAGCTCTCAAAGCAGTCAGACGATTGCCAACCAAAATCCAGTTTTTCATATCAAATAAGGGGCGCGCGGCAAGCTTATGGACCCTGAAGTTGCTATTGTTGTGCGCAATTGCCGACCGACCTGATAACTCGCTTAACTTCAACGATGCCGCCATCAAATCAGCCGTTGCACCTACTACTTTACTCTTAGCTAAGAGCTGCAAGCCTTCATCTTGTTGGGATGCGCTGATTACATTATTGATTTCCAAAAATAAATTAAACGCAGCCAAAGCCACCAGTCCGCGAGATACCGCTGGCCCGTCAACTACCTCATTAACATGCTTCGCCAGATCAACTCTAATCAAACTCAATTTACGCACTTCCGGATGATCATCCGGCGCGAAAAATACCATAGAGGAACCCGCAACTTTATGGATAGCCTCTTCTAGCGCCTCCGACGCACGCTTGGGGCTGGTGGAAGCCATCAAGTCGTCAGAGTCATCCAGCAAGTCTGCGTAAAGAAAATCCTTTGCTCTGGTGAGTATGCCCTCCGTGCGGTCAAAGTCCGTCAGGCCGCGTTCAATCCCGTCGCCAGATACGCCGATGATAAAACCAGACCTCATTGCCCCTGACCTATCCATTAACTTGATACGCCTCAAGCTTGAGTCCACCAGCGCAAAATTAGAATAGGCTCCCTGCATAAGACGCGGCAGTTCAACACTCTCGATAAGGTCTTCTTCCACCAGGCGTTTACCTACGGCAAGAAGCGCAGCACTCCATTCGTTGAGTGACCCGGCTATCATCCCGCTTACTTTGCCTGCATTGGCGACACCTTCAATACCAGACTCTACTTCACCATTTTGCTCACTCAATTGTTTTTCGAGATAGGCCAGAGACTGAAGATTGAGTCGTTTCAACAGCTCGCCATCGATCTCAGCCGTGTCCTTGGCCAACGTTTTCAATCTCCTGATAAGAGGTTCCGCATCCCCCTCAACAGTTTCCGGTGCCCATTTGCTTAAAAATGAGCCTTCAAGAACCCAGCGACGAAGATCGGATAGAACCTGGCCTCCTTTGTTTACACCCTGAGCCTTAAGCACTCCGGGAATTTGCTGAAGTAGATTGAGTTTATCTGCGACCAGCAGATACCCCTCACAGACCGCAACATCATTGCAAGTTCGATAATCCTCAAGCACCGCATCAAGAGTTCCGCTGCCAAGCATATCTCGCAACTTTTCAAGATGCCGATCAATAATGTTGATAGCTTGTTGCTTCTGGTCGGTTTTTAGCACCTCATCCAGCTTCGATCTATCAATTGCAGATGCATATCTTGCCAACGGGTTCTGACCACGGTGCGATGGGTCGAACACAGCCTGACGGATGAGCATCGCTGAGTGCGCCATCGGATTGTCCTGAATAGAGGCATCGATGGCATCCAGATAGTGGAGAGCCAGATGTAGCTGAGACATAGAATGACGAAGAGTGAATAAAGGATCATCAAGCGCCAGGCATGCCACACCCTTCTTCTGCCGCAGATCTTTGAGCTGATCCTCACCTGGCTCACAGCTCAGATCAAATGGAGTCTCGAGCAACCGGCCGAGCTTGACGCATAGCTCATCCTCACCGGGCCTCTCAAACCCCATTCCGAAGTCACTGGGGTTCTCAAGCATCAACTCAATGCCCAGATCCCTTTCACGGAGCTCTTCCACATCTTCGACCCGTGAAGCCAAAAAGCCACCACTAAAGCTCAAACCCTCCACACCAGCGGTCGCCCAGGCAGGACCTACACCCGTTGTTCTAGCGTCGCGGGCGAGCTCATCCTGTTCAAGCTGCTCGATATAGGACCAATCCCACTGAACTTCGCTGTACGCCATGCGGAAGTCGTGCATGACTGCCCGTCCCTGGAGGAAAACCGGTATCAATAGATCGTCGAGCCAGTCGCCGCTGGATGGCCTGATAACCCGAAGCCCAGAGCCAGTGTCCATCACTTCAGCGCGAACCGCCTCAAGATCCACGTCACTAAAACGAGATTGCTCGTCGATCTCCAGCTCACGCCACAGTCGGCCTTTGCGAAAAATGTACAAATACCCGGGACGAAGCATTGCCACACCTTTGCCCTGATAAACGGTAACACCGCCACTGTTAATCGGCAGATTACTGGCGATCTCAGCCAGAGGCTTTACTCGAAGTAGGGTATTTTCCTGATAATCGTCCCGTTCAGTATTAGATCTTGCATGCTTAAGAAGAGGAACAGAGATCTTGCCTCCATCACGCTTGGGGATCGTCAGCACCAGGTCTTTGGGATCTGTATCGTCGTAGTCCGCTCTTCTGAGAATTGAGCGATCCAGAGACTCATCCGAAAAATCCACCGTGTCCGTCATACGCTCTCCCCTCCATCGCTTCCTTTCACCGCCTCTACTGAATCCCGCTCCAAGTGGCCACCAATCACATCAATGATCAGTTTTCGATCAGAGCCCGGTAACTGTTCAAACTCTGTTTGGTCGGGAGAGGCACCTTTACGCTGACTAACCATTGCCAGTTCAGGAGACTGCTGCATTGCTGCCCGATCTCTATCAAGCAATGCAGGCAGTTCCGGAGCAACTGTATTCTGCCCCGAACCACTCCCCGGGCTACCCCCGGAATTAATCTTGATCCCCGGCCCACTCAAGGTCACGCCACTGGGATCCAGTTTGATAAAGCTGCCACCGCCAGAAATCGTCAGCTCTGCCCCGGCATCCAGTACCACCTTCGCACCGGCCTTGTGGTGCACTTCGGTACCTGCTTCGGATGCCATCACACGGCCGGTTTTCTGATGGTAAGTGCCACCCACGATCTGGCTGCAGTCTGCGCCCACGGAAAGCCGGCTTTCACCGTCGGTCGTGCAGTGTTCAGCGGCTTTTACATGGCTGAACTGGTGGCTCTCTACCGTCAGGTGGCTGTCGTTCCTGATGACTTCGGTGCGGTTGTTTTCCGTCAGCAGGTCCAGATCTTTCTGGGCGTGCACGTAGATCTGCTCTTCGCCGGCTTCATCCTCAAACCGCAGTTCGTTGCTGCCCTCGCCCTTGTGGGTTTTGGTTTTTAATGTGGTCCGGGTTTTGTGTTCCGGCAGCGCGTACGGCGGTGTGTTGGTGGCGTGGTAGGTTCTTCCGGTGATGATGGGCTGGTCCGGGTCGCCGTCCAGGAAGGAGACAATCACTTCGTGGCCAATTCTTGGCAGGGCCATAAAGCCGTATTGGCCGCCGGCCCAGCCCTGGGCGACGCGTAGCCAGGCGCTGGAGTATTCGTCGTTCTTTGAGTATCTATCCCACGGGAATCGTACTTTCACCCGGCCGTACTGGTCGCAGTGGATCTCTTCACCCTCGGGGCCGGTGACGATGGCCATCTGGGGGCCGTCCATCATGGGCTTGTGTTCACACAGGGGCCGCCAGGTTTTATCGGCCGGGATGGCGGTGAAGTCGTTGTGGTAACTGGTGGGTTCGCTGCCACCTTCTTCTTCCATCGCCTGGGGCTGTTTGCCGGTGTGGGTGATGGCGGTCAGCAGCCATTCCCGGTTCAGGCTCTGGCTGTCGTGTTCCTGCAACTCCACTTTGGCGCCGGGAGCGAAGTCCGGGCGGTTGCTTTTGCCGTTGGCCATGGACGCGTCGTTTCTGAGGGCATCCAGTTTGTTCTGGGTAAACGGCTGGCCGCTGGCGTCGGCTTTGTAGCGGCCGGGGTAGTCGTAGTGCTGGTAGTCTTCCCGGTGGTTAACACCGCCGGCACTTTGTTCATGCATCAGGGCATAGGCGGGGTTCTTGAAGGTGTAGTCCTTCATCGCCACGGAGGACGCGCGCACCCGCTCTTCATACGCAAAGCTGAATACGCAGGCTTGTTGGGTGCTGCCGCCGGCCTGGGTGTTGCAGGGCACAGGGTCCAGTTTGGGGGCGTCGCCGTGGTGGTCGGCGATGATTAACGCCGGTTGCTCTTCGCCATCCACGCTGCCGTGCTGGTAACGGTAGTGCCAGCCTTCTTCGGCGGCCAGTCTGTCCAGGAATTGCAGGTCGCCTTCCCGGTGCTGAACGCAGTATTCACGTTCTGCCGGCGGGCGCTTCAGATCAAACACCGAATCCACAATGCCCCGCTCTTCGAGCAGAGTGCGCACGATGGCGTCTGTGGTCTGTGTCTGGAAGATGCGGCTGTTGTGCATCAGGCCCAGTCGCCATAACGGCGGCTGGATGACAACTTCGTAGCGGGTGCGGCGGTGGCCGGTGTCGCCCCTCACGAACTCATTTACAACGCCGGTGAAGCGGCGCAGGGGCTGGCCGTCCTGCCAGACCACGAGGTCTACCGGCTGTTCGAGGATATCACCGGCGGCTACGTCCGGGTCGGTGCTGGCCAGCTCTAACCGGCCATGAAACAAAGAAGACAGCTGTTCGGTCAGCGCGAAGCCAACTACCGAAAAGTGATCAGAGGGGAATTCGCCTACACGGGCGGTGAACTGCAATCCGCTTGCCTGGGGCATACCTTCGGTCCCTGAAGTTTAAATGGTTATAACAAACTCATCCTGAGCTGCGCGGATTATAACTACCCCATTTTGGATTACAAACGAACTGCACCTCAATTTACCGGTTTGACTCAAAACCGAGGCCCATCAATCGCACAGGCATTCGTCCCGCCAGGACAAAGCTATGGGTTCCACCGCCCGTCACGCCAGAATTCCCTGGAATCCAGCCCTCTGGCCTTCAGCTCGTCTTCCACACACTGCCGCAACTGGGCATAAATCGGCTGACCCCGACGCTTCTGTTCGGCATAAATGGTGGCCAGGCGGCGGGCGAAGAAGGGGCTCGAGTGCTGGTCTGCCGCAAATTCGTAGCTCATCACCCGGGAGGCGCCAAACATCGGGCCCAGCTGGCTGGTGCGGAAGGCCGGATCGTCCTGTTGAATACTTTGCAGAATGCTTTCGCCGCTGGGTGGTGCAGGAATAATGTGGCGGATGTCGTCCGGGTAACGGAACAAGTAGCGAACCAGCAGGGCGGACGGTGCGTCGATGCGCTGCCGGGCGCGCTGGCGGAAGCGGTAAAACGCTTTCACCTGCAGCCCCAGCGCCCAGAACGCCTCGGCACTGGTCAGCCCGAAGCTTTCCCGGAAAATACTGAACAGGCTGTCTTCACAGCCGAGAATCGGTTGCGTGGCCCGGTCGTAGTTCTGGAGATCTGCCGGCTCTACGTTCTTCCGGTTGCTCCAGTTACCTTTGAGCATCACCTTGTTCGGGTCCAGGTCCCGTGACAACGCCTCGTCGCGAAGTACCGTCAGGTAGCATTCGTTAAACCAGGTGCGCCATTGGCTGAGCAGCTCGGCACTGAATTCCTCGAAAACCACATCCGGCATCCAGTCGGTCAGGGAGTCCCTGGCTCTCAGCAGCTGCCAACCGGCATCGTGCTTCAGGCTTTGCAAGACATAGTCCGGCACTTTCTTGG
>Ga0208813_1001427_pt1 | contig 12723 bp, 9 predicted proteins | sample MalvireepMed_904_FD_184250 | JGI IMG/M metagenome (GOLD analysis project Ga0208813, IMG submission 184250) | Marine viral communities from the Global Malaspina Expedition - Malaspina viral metaG DeepMed_904 (SPAdes) (version 2) | ecosystem: Environmental > Aquatic > Marine > Oceanic | place... | reverse complement strand
CGATCAACTGCTTGTAACTCATGGTAAATGCTTCTGTTTGTTTGGCGACGATAGAGTACCACCAACAGGCAGTTGATCTCTTCTCACCGTTTAACCATGAGTGGTGCACTTATTATCTGAATTCGGGTCCACTTATAAGAAACAATTTGCAGAATTGGCTGAACAGAGTGCAAACAACAGTGAGTCTTATAAACAATTTTTAGTTGATTCCACTCAAAATATTTCAACTTCTATAAACCAGCTTTCTGATTTTCAAAGCAACATTCAGTTTGAAAACAAAGAGCTAATCAAAAAAGTCGAAGCAAAGGTTACAGCTAATTTAGAAGATATGGAGACTACCTCAGCTAAGCACTTTGAAGCCCTAAAGCAGGAACACAAAGAAAGTAACGCATCAACTCAAAAACAGTTCAGTGAAACACATGAACACATATCAAACAAAGTGAGTTCGTTAAGTCGAGTGTTAGATAGCGAGTTAAAAACTCAATCGTTTAAAACTAAACAAGAAAGGACATCTGATTTTGAGCAGTTATCGAGTTTAATTCAAACTATTAGAGTCGAAAATTTAAGCGAAATCACTAGTAACATTGCCAAACAGAAAAATTTAAAAATTAGTACTTCTGACTTTGAAAAATATTTAGGTGATTGCAAAGTTGTGCAGATGACTGATAAGCACACAGGCCAAGTTACGCGCTTTACTTATGAAAAAGGGACTAAACGTAGTAGTGATACTTTTGCTGGTGATGTTTTGAAGTATCAAATGTTTTTTGATAATGAAGGTAGAGTTTCAAAAGGCGTTGAGTTTAATGATAAGGGAGATATTGCCTTTGAATATGAATATGACAAAGCTGGTGAAATAGGTAAACGTAGCGAATACATTTATAGCGCTAAAACCAAAAATCCTAAAAAAATAGAAAAAGTATACTAATCAGGAGTCGACAATGTATTTAAGTGAATTATCTATTGGTGAAAAAAAGAATTTCCTTGAGTTAGCGCACTATGCAATGGGATTAAACGGTGAATTTAAAGAGGAAGAGAAAGAAATCTTCCAGTCATTTGTTTATGAATGTGAATTGCCAAATTACTCTCTAGAGAAGCAAGAAAAAATAGATTCCGTGATTAAAGTTTTGGCGAAATCAGAATCACGGAATAAGCGCATTTTACTAATTGAACTCTTTGGTATTTTATTAGCCGACGGTGAGGTGTGTGATGAAGAAGCACAGTATATGAATAAAATTGGTTTGGCTTTTGATATAGAAGATTATGAGATCAGAAAAATTCAACGCTGGGTTGAAGCGATGACCGACCTTGTAAAAGAAGGTTATACTATATTAAATAAGGAGTAGCTTATGTTAGGACGTTTTTGTAGTTGGGTTAGTGATAAAGTATCAGATACCGTTGATTATATTAAAGAAAAGGGCTCTAAACTATGGGGAGCTGCATCAGGTAAAACAACTTGGAAAGAAGCTGAAAAACTCCATGCAAAAATAACCGAGACATATAAGCAAGCCAAGTTTGAATACGAGGTAGCTGTCAAAAAAATTGGTAATGATATTGAAGAAAAAGTTAATACTATTAATGCCTTTAAAGCAGATATTTATAATATCCAATTTAAACGTTTTACGACTATGGCTAGCAGACTCAGTAATGTCACAGTCAAAGGTCAGCCATTTGCAGAGTTATTTGATGATGGAATACTAGAGGTTAAAAAGAACGTTGGGGTGCGTAATAAGAAAGAATTATTCCTGATCGACTTTGATAATATGAGTTTTATTACTGCGGCAGGCCATGTGTTAACATTAGGCTTTTTTGCTAGAAAAAAAGCTGAGCAATCATTACTGAAAGTTCAAGAAGAGGAAAAGCGCATTGATGAAGAAATCATCAAAATGAGAGCACATCAGAAGCAGCTAAAAGTGGTAGCTGAATCAATTGATACTGTTGTTGAGTACTTCGATGTATTAATTAAAAACTATAGTAAATTACTTGACCGTTTTGAATATGGTATTCAAACACAGCGGTTTAAGCAACAATCTAGAAACGATGACTTATTTACACTTAAATTAGATTTTAGGCTTATCCCTATAGTCCACATTGAAGAGTTTCAAGCCTTGTTTAACCTTTCAATTGTTTTAAAAGAAATGGCTATTCTAGGTTATATCAGCGACACAGGTGAAGTAGTTGAAAAGGACAAGGGTTATGCTGAAAATTTATACAAAAAAACAACTTCAATTCAAAGATTAGCTGCATAATGGGAGTACCTTTATGGCCGATAAAGATAAACAGCCAGAATTAACCACTGAGTCGATACTCAAAAAGCTGGAAAGCGCCTCTCCTTTACAAGCAAGTAAAGTGCTAATTGATACAGAGCTACATGACCAACAATCTTCAATTGATATATTGAATAGTATTTATGACGACTTTGATTCGGGGGAGGGGGTTGTCGATGAGTTAGTAACACCTATATTTTACAATATAATTGATGCTTTCTTTCAACACCCCAAATTAAATAAAATTTTTCAACCTGAAAAGCACAATCTAACCCCTAGTAAAGTGCTAAGTGAGACGAAAAGCTTCGACTATAACAAATATGCAACGCAGGAACATAAAAATAGCTGGGAATATTCAAATGAAGATATAACTCAGCAAAAAAATAGATCTGCATATTATACTAATAAAGATTCTTATAATAGAGCGAAGGCTCAAGGCAAAGAAAGTAAAGAGTACTATAACTTTAGAGATGGCAAAAAAATGAAAGCTCATCGCCAACAATTCGCTGATGACTTTGATGAGTACCGACAAGAAAATACAAATCAAAAAACGCATGTTGATCATATTCTTCCTGGGAGTAAAGTTCATAAAGCATTTAAAAATCTTCCTTTATCAGATGAGGATTTAAAAAGTATCATTAACATGGAAGATAATTATGCCATGATGGTTGGTGGCGATAATGTTAGCAAAAATGACAAAACTGCATTTCAATTCGCATTAAAAGGTAAAAAAGACAAAAACTGGGAAGAATACTCAAGAGAGCAGAAAGCAAGAATGTTTGGTAAGGATATGAAAGCCGGTGCTTCTTCGACTATATATGCTTCTGGACTAGCTTCCAAGAACCAAGCCAAATCTAAAGCTGTTGGTGATTTGATACTATTGTGTTTTAAACCCCTATACTTTGAAATTTCGGATATATTAAAAAATGGCATATGCCATAACACACATACGAATAAAGCAACCCAAGCTATAAAGTATAGATTCAAAAGGGTTTCAAATTTTTTAATGCGCGAAGTTATTCCTTTTGCTAAAGAAAGTTTGAAAAGTTTTTTTAGTGATTTTGTAACATTCTTTTTTACTGCTTTAGGAGGGTTAATTATAGCTTTATTTACTAAAGCTATTTCTCTTGTAGTTAAAGGGTTTAAAGCTATTGTAGAAGCTATAAAAATAGCATTCAGTAAAGATAAGAAACTTACCTCTTCTCAAAAAGCGGATGCTATTTTAAAGCTACTAGCCACAACTGTTGTAACATTAGTTACCGAATACTTCCAAGAGCAATTAATGGCTTTTTTAAATGGTACACCTCTCGAGGCGCTTAAAGACATAATCACACTGCTCGTCTCAGGAGTAGCTTCGAGCTTAGTAGTGTATTTTTTAGACAAATTGGATTTATTTTCCGTAAAAGATGAAATGAGAACTCAGAGGGTAAAAGAAGTATTTGACCTACGTATTCAACAAATAAAAGAGAATACGGATGCCTTTGAAACCGCTGCTCTTGAAAAGCTAGCAAAAGACAAGTTGAAATTTCGTAGTATCACCGAACAAATTAGTAACGCAATCGACAACAAAAAAAATGTAAATGACTCTGTCCATGAGTTAGCTAATTTCATGAAGATCGATTTAAAAATAAAATCTACTGATGACTTTATAGATTTACTGACTGAAAACAATCTAGCTATTTAGTCTTTTATTTATGGCTAGGTATAAACTAGCCATCCCCCTTTCCTCTTAATTTAAAATAATATAAATATGAATAACGATGTTCAGGCACAAAATCACTTAAGACTTCGATTATTTTCTTACCTTGGAAGTATACTAACGAATGAAAAATTTATCACTCTGACAGTTTTATTAAATGCAACAATATTGTTTTTTGATAGTTTCCCAAATTTTCACATCGCTTATGGCATAATATTTAATGCCTTAGGAAGCATGTTGTCAGCTCTTTTTGTACTTGAAATAACCTGCAAATTATCCACTGTAAAGCCAAGAACTTTTTTCTCCTCAATAGGAAATAGATTCGATTTTATTGTTGCATGCTTAATTGCTTATTTTTTATTTTTTAGCTTATCAAATGAAGTAAGCGCCGCTGATATTGTTCTATTACGTTTAGCTCGTACGGTTAAATTAATTAAAACATTTAAATTTGTACCACAACAAAAAAGAATCTATGAAGGCTTACTTAGAGCAATAAAAGCTACTGGTGCCATCTTTTTATTGTTATTTTTATTATTATTTATTTATTCAATGATTGGCACGTTCTTTTTTGCTGATACTTTACCTGAGCATTTTGGTGACCCATTAAAGTCAATGTACTCGGTATTCTCTATATTTATGATTGAGGGATGGAACACTATACCTGATGCAGCTATAGAAAATGGTATCGAAAATGCTAGTTGGTTGCGCACTTACTTCATTCTGGTTTTAGTTAGCGGGGGTGTCATCGGCATGTCACTAGCAAATGCAATATTTATTGATGAAATGGTACTCGACAATAATGATGAATTAGAAGCTAAGCTTGACCGATTGATTGAGATACAAGAACAACAAGTGAAATCCTTTGAAGCTATTAGCCGAGATATAGAAAACATCCAATCTAAAATTATAAATTAAAGTAGACGATTTACTATACTAGTCCGAAACAGGTGTATTAATATAGTGATTTTGACCACCCAACATGAGCATAGCTGTGAGTGTTGGAGTATCATTTTATCTAACCACTTGCTGAGAAATACTTACCAGCAGGTATGTTGTGCAAACAAGTCACATGAAATATAAATAGATACAAGAGCAAAACTCGGATTGTGATTCCGGTTGTCGTGGGTTCAAGCCCCATCAGTCGCCCCACTCTTCCCCCTTAGTAAATCCCTATATTTCACTAATATTTTCTATTTTAATCTCAAGATTTAGTTTTATCTTCATCGACTAATTTCAATTCTAAAAGCTGTCAGCTTTGGCTGTTCGGGGTTGTTTGTGGTTCAAATGTTTTTACACAATATGCACAAAGAGAAGTGAATGAGGAAGCCACAATATTACTTTCTCTTAAGCGAAGCGTCTCATAATCTCTTTGTGATAATTTGGTTTCTCTGTGTAGCGCGGCTCTTAAACTGCAGGCAAAAAAATGCCACCTTTCGGTGGCATTACACACGGGATTATTTCTATTTACTAGAAATGCTTTTCAAAGTTCAAGGCTGTGCACTTTACACCTAACCTCAAACCCATAATTACTTCCAACTTTTCATCTTGTGACCTTTAACAGCATAGAAAAGTATGAATAAATAACAAGGCAACATTACAATATAAGCCATTTGTTGTGCTTCTGCGCTTTTTACGCCGCCACTTGCCAAACCCCAAAATAACGGGCCGAATGCGCCACCAGCTATGCCCATTATAAGTAGACCTGAGCCTACACTAGTTAGCTTACCTAAACCAGATAATGCTAGCGGCCAAACTGCAGGCCATACAATGGCGTTAGCAAAGCCTAGCACAGCAATGAGCAATAGTGTATCAGGCAGTACCGATTTTAGGCCAAACAGTGTTGATATAAATACAGTTTCATTATTACCAGTAACAATCGCTAGAGTTAACACACAACCTAATACAGCAGAAATAGTCAACGCTGCTTGCTGTGATAACACGCGTGGGATAAGTAACACCCCTAAAAAGTAACCTAGCACCATACAACCCATAGTGTATGACGTCATTACACTGTATTTTTCAACACCTAATGACAACGCAAAGCTACCAATCGTATCACCAGCAATTACTTCAACGGCCACATAAACAAAAAGTGCCACAATGCCTAATGCAAGACTTGGATGGCTCAGCGCTTCTTTTACTTGCCCAGGTTTTTGTTCATCAGAATCATCGATCAACTCTGGCAATGGCATTTTAGTAACCGCAAAGCCGAGTATACCAATAAAAATAGCCATCCCTAAATACGGTAATATTAAGCCATTGGCCATTGCATCAATATCAGTTTGGCTAAGCTCTTTACCTACAAAGCCTTTAAAATCGCTGAGTATCAGTGCGGTAAACACAATCGGCGCAACAACACCTGCACCTTTATTTAATATACCCATAATACTAACGCGAGCCGCGGCTGATTCTTCTGGGCCGATTCTTACTACGTATGGGTTAACCGCTGTTTGTAATAACGTTTGCCCGGCTCCCATAACAAGTTGAGCGAATAAAAACAGTGCAAAAATTTGCGTTTTTGCAGCAGGAATAAACAGTAAACCAGCCACCATCATGGTCGCCATACCTAGCGCCATACCATTTTTATAGCCTACCTTTCTGATGATCATTGCTGAAGGTAGAGCCGTAAAAGTCACGGCGATATAAAACGAGAAAATAATCAGCGATGCCTGAAACGGTGAAAGCTGTAAAACTTGCTGTAAAAACGGCATCAATGAGCCATTTAACCACGTAGCAAAACCCAGTATAAAAAACAGCGTGGCCACAATCGCCATAGGCACAATACTGCTCTGTTTATTCGTTTCTGACATAACATTTCCCACTCACAGCACACAGCGATTCTGCAATACTGTTCATTCAGATGATTATATAAAAGAGATATTAAATATTTATAACACTATCGCAACAAAAATGACAGCGCTGACATACTTATTTAGATACCGTACCCATGAAATTTATTTCGCTCGAAGGTTTATTCACAAAGAGATGTGAATGAGAAGATAATGAGAAAGCCAAAACATTACTTTCTCTTAAGCGTAGCGCCCTCTTATCCTCTTTGTGATCATTTGGTTTTCTCTGTGTAGCGCGCAGCGACTATGTTCACTCTGTGGTTCAATAATTTTTTGCACAAAGAGAAGTGAATGAGAAGAGAATGAGAGAGCCAAAACATTACTTTCTCTTATGCGTAGCGCCCTCTTATCCTCTTTGTGATCATTTGGTTTTCTCTGTGTAGCGCGCAGCGCCTCTTTGCACTCTGTGGTTCAATAATTTTTTCCACAAAGAGAAGTGAATGAGAAGAGAATGAGTAAACCAAAACATTACTTTCTCTTAAGCGCAGCGCTCTCTTATCCTCTTTGTGATCATTTGGTTTCTCCGTGTAGCGCGCAGCGCCTCTTTGCACTCTGTGGTTCAATAATTTTTTCCACAAAGAGAAGTGAATGAGAAAAGAATGAGGAAAACAAAAAATGACGCCTACGTTTTTCTGTAAGCGTCACATTTATTTATCGCAAAAACATTACTCACCAACAACTGTTACGCGGCTGGTTTGCTGTGCGTTTAAGCGGGTGCGTAACGCAACTTTTGCATTGTTATCAACCTTTACTGGCTCAACGTAAGTTTGCCAGCTTTGGCCGTTATCTAGACTGTACTCAATAGTCAAATAAGCAAATGCGCTGTTGGCATATAATTTACCATTTTCAATCACACCGCCAGGTACTGGTAAATGCAGGTTGATGCCGTCTTTAGCTAACTTATCAAGCTCTTTTAAACCTACAGCACTTGAGAACTCAGCCCAGTCTTTTGCTTGTTTTTTACTATCGACGTTTTCGCCTTCCCAATCGGCTTTATGCCATGCGCGCTCTGCTACTGATAAAATACGCGGGAAGATCATTGCTAATACTTGATCTTCAGTACGGATTGTTTCTGACCATACCTGACCTTGCATACCCAGAATATTCTCAGGCTTTTCAAGTTTAGGTAACGGGCGACCAACCAACGCTTCTAAATTAACGATTGGCTCACGAGTGCGGGTGTAATCGGCATTGGCGTACACGTCATCAGGCATGTAATTAAAGGCTTTTTTAGTATCTGTGTAACGAGTAGCCCAGTAATAACCACGCTCTTGTGGGCTTGCTTCGTATGGGTGGTCAAAGTACAAATGCGTACCGTGTGATAACACCACTTGGTAACCAGCATTTGCTAGGCGGTATGCTCTATCGGCAACGCCCCATTCCCAAATGTTATCCCAAGTATTAACGGTAAAGGTTTTATTAGGAAATTCATCTCGTTTAAATGGGTTTTCACGGTCATACATGATGCCATCTTCCCAAATACCCGGAGAAATACCGCGCTTTTCAAGCAAGGTTGCAACACGTTGTGTGAAGTAAGGTTTTAAATCAGCTGGGCCAGATACACCGTTATTAGGATCGGCAAATAGCGCCTGACAGATTGGCGAACCTATCCACGAACCAGCACCGACTTCATCACCACCAATATGCAAGTTCTTTAGCTGAACACCTGCTTCGCGATACATCTGCTGAAGTTCATAGGTCACTTTATCTAAAAATGCGTAGGTTGAGTCCATACACACATTCATTGAGTTATCTTTGTAGTTTTGTACCGTCATGTACACAGAGGTATCTTTAGGGTCGGTAAGCAAGTATTGCGTTGCTGGCCCCATATCTATGTGTTGAATTTCTTTGTTTGCAGAGCGAGTTTTAATATTGTTTTTAGCCGCTTGCTCAGCTTGCTCTAACATATTGTGATAACGCGCTTCCATCGCTTTGATTGAAGCACGCGCATGGCCAGGGCCTTCAACTTCAGGGATGATTTGAATATGGCGGTCTTTAGCAAACTTTAATAGCTCAACAAACTCATCACGTTTCAGATAACCATTACCTGAGCCTGATTTAAATGGCCCAGTGCCAAGCTGAGTTAATAAACACTCGCGCTCTTCTAAATCAAAGCAGCGATAACCGCCAACATCAGTGAGCTCTGGTAAGCCTGGGATCTCAAGTCGCCAGCCTTCATCTTCTGAAAAGTGCCAGTGTAGCTTATTCATTTTATAGCGAGCCATTTGCTCAACTAACTTGAACATTGCCTCTTTGCCATGATAGTTACGGCCATTATCGTAATGCATGCCACGCCAGCCATAGCGTGGTGAGTCTTCAAGTTCCAACTGCGGTAAACTGGCACTGCCTTGGCTGTTTGCAGGAATCAGGTTCAATAAGCTTTGCATAGCATAAAACACACCGGCGTTATCGCTACCTATGATGGTGATAACTTCATCGTCAATCTCAAGGGTATAGCTTTCAGCTTTTGCATTATTGAGTTTAGGGTCAACTTTTAAGCGAATAACTTTGTCTTTGCCAATATTGATGTGATCAGGCTGTGCTTTAAGGCTAATGCCGTAGTCATCCTGTAAGTCTTGCATAAACACCATAACTTCGTGTTTAAGCTGACCTTGATAACTGATTTGCCAATTATTGTTAAGTGTTGCGCTACCACGATTAAACTCAATTTTACGAGGCTTCGGAATAATACGCTTTAAGGCATCGTCTTTACTAACCGACACTTTATCAGCGTTATTTCGTTCGTAGCGTACTTTTGCCGTTGCTAAAACAGATAAATCTTTTGGCTCATTGTAACGACGTAACTGGTTTTCGCGGGTAAATGGCGTAACAAACTGTTTAAAGTCTTCAGTGTCGGTGTTGGCAAATACGGCAGGTTTATTCTTACCTGAAACAAAAAATGCCCGTGGCATAAAGTCACTGTAAGCAACAATCCAAACTTGTGCATCAAATGGCAGCTCCAAGCTTTCACCTGCGGCTAAACCTTTAAATGAGCTCGTTGGCACGATGCGATGTAAATCGCCATTAACATGTTCAATATTTAGGCCCGCGACATGCTCAGTTGAGATTTTACGAACTGAGTGAATATAAAGCTGCCAGTCACTTTTGCCCGCAGGTAACGCCACATCAGAGCCATTATTAAGGGTAATTTTTCCTAAAAAGCCCGCATCTTTATTACGAAAGTTATCTTCAACCGAAAACAGCAGTTCGGTGCCTTTCGCAAACTGATCAACTTGCGATTGAGTTAATGCTGCACTTGCCATTAAAGGCGCAGTCGCTAGCATTACCGCGAATAGTGACTTCTTAAAATCCATTACTTTCTCCTCGTTTATGCCCTGAGTGTACGGTATTTCTGCGTACTATTTTTCATTTTTGTTAATAATTCGTTCCTATCATATAAAAACTAAAATGACAGCGCTATCATTTTATGAAAATAAAGGTGAGGAGTTGATAGCTTTAGGCCGTAAGCTGGCAAGTTTGAAGGGGAACTGTGTTGTTTGTAGTTTAAATGTTTTTGCACAAAGAGAAGTGAATGAGTAAAACAAAGAAATATTTATCTCTTAAGCGAAGCGCCTCTTACTCTCTTTGTGAATTAAAGATCTTTTTCTAACCACAGAGGCCATAGAGAGCACAGAGGAAAAGAAAGAGAGATGTTTCTATTAAGCGTAGCGCCTCATAATATCTATGTGATCACTGGTTTCTCTGTGTAGCGCGCAGCGCCTCTGTGTACTCTGTGGTTCAAATATGTTTTGCACAATGAGAAGAAAATGAGTAAACCAAATGAATATTTATCTCTTAAGCGAAGCGCCTCATAATCTCTTTGTGATAATTTGGTTTTCTCTGTGTAGCGCGCAGCGCCTCTGTGCCCTCTGTGGTTCAATATATTTTGCACAAAGAGGAGAGAATGAGAAAAGAACGAGGAAACCAAAAGAATATTACCTCTTAAGCGAAGCGCCTCATAATCTCTTTGTGATAATTTGGTTTTCTCTGTGTAGCGCGCAGCGCCTCTGTGCTCTCTGTGGTTCAATTTATTTTGCACAAAGAGAAGTGAATGAGAAAAGAATGAGGAAACCAAAAGATCATTTTTTTACTTCCTCTAAAGCGTAGCGCCTCTTAGCCTCTTTGTGCGATTAGTTCTCTTGAATGTAGGCGTGAAATTTATTTCGCGCGAAAGTAATTGCACAAAGAGGAGAGAATGAGAAAAGAATGAGGAAACCAAAAGATCATTTTTTTACTTCCTCTAAAGCGTAGCGCCCTCTTATCCTCTTTGTGCGAATAGTTGTCTTTAATGTAGGCGTGAAATTTATTTCGCGCAAGGACTTAGCTATCAGTCTGATGGCTTAAATTTTAACACAAAGATACTTCTCTTCTAGGTACTCATCTAGACCTTGGTGACCGCCTTCTCGACCTAAGCCTGACTGTTTAACACCGCCAAACGGCGCTACTGGGTTTGAGATGAGACCTTCGTTAATACCTATCATGCCGTATTCAAGTGCTTCGCTTACGCGATAAACCTGCTTGATGTTTTCACTATAAAAATATGCGGCTAAACCGTAAGGCACGTCGTTAGCAAGTTGAAGTACTTCTTGCTCGTCATCAAAGGTGGTTATGCTCACAACTGGGCCAAACACTTCATCATGATAAATATCCATCTCTGGAGTAACATCAGTTAAAATTAATGGAGCTTGAAAGCTACCTTCAAGCTCGCTGTTATCACCGATCAACGACGCCCCTTTATCAACTGCATCTTGCACAAGTGTTTGCACTTTTTCTTTTGCTTTAGGGTAAATTAATGGGCCAATATCCACCCCGTCATCAAGACCATTGCCAACCTTTAACTCAGCTACTTTGTCAGTGAGTTTTTCAAGCACCGTTTTAAGCACTGAGCGCTGAACAAAAATTCGGTTAGCGGCAACACAAGTTTGCCCTGCGTTTCTGAATTTAGCCCCCATAAGGCCTGCAACTGCTTCATCTAAGTCAGCATTTTCAAAAATAATGAATGGGGCATTACCGCCAAGTTCCATAGACGTTTGTTTAATTGTTGAAGCGCACTGAGCTAGTAACTGCTTACCGACCCCAGTTGAGCCAGTGAATGTGAACTTACGTACACGCTCAGACTCAGTCATGATCTCACCCACCATTTTTGCGTTTTCAGAGACCACTACGTTCAGCGCTCCTTTTACAAAACCAGCTTTATCTGCAAGGTAGGCTAAGGCAATAGCGCATAATGGCGTATGCTCCGAAGGTTTAATCACAAAACTACAACCCGCTGCATAGGCAGGTGCCACTTTACGAGTGATCATAGCAATCGGGAAATTCCAAGGTGTAATACCAGCCACCACACCAATGGGTTGCTTTATCGTTGTTAAACGATGCTTGCTGTCAGTGGCAGGAATTGTGTCGCCATAACTGCGCTTTGCCTCTTCACTAAACCATTTAATAAAGCCTGCACCGTATTCAACTTCACCCAAGGATTCTTTTAAAGGCTTGCCTTGCTCTTTAGTCATCAATTCAGCAAGTTGTTGCTTGTGCTCAATGACTAAGTCGTACCAACGGCGCAACGTTTCACTGCGCTCGGTTGCTGTTGTTTGCTTTAGCTTACTAAATGCCTCGTCAGCACTTTTTATAGCCAGTTCAACCCCTGCTTCATCAATATTAGAGACCTGAGTAATCGCCTCTGCGGTTGCAGGGTTATCTACACTAAAACGCTGGCTCGTAGAATAAAAGTCACCGTCGATAAACGAATCAGAAAAAACTAAATCAGACATAGAACCTCCAAGTAAAAGCTATCAGCTATCAGCTATCAGCTATCAGCTATCAGCTATCAGCTATCAGCTATCAGCTATCAGCTATCAGCTATCAGCTATCAGCTATCAGCTATCAGCTATCAGCTATCAGCTATCAGCTATCA
>Ga0208813_1001425_pt1 | contig 12756 bp, 12 predicted proteins | sample MalvireepMed_904_FD_184250 | JGI IMG/M metagenome (GOLD analysis project Ga0208813, IMG submission 184250) | Marine viral communities from the Global Malaspina Expedition - Malaspina viral metaG DeepMed_904 (SPAdes) (version 2) | ecosystem: Environmental > Aquatic > Marine > Oceanic | place... | reverse complement strand
GGAATTGGCGGTGGGGCCTTAACTGTGCCGTTTTTAACGAAAATGCGACTTCCTGTGCGTCAGGCTATTGCAATATCGTCGCTCGGTAGTTTTATTATTGGCTGTAGTTCCGTCGTTATGTTTATTGTTAATGGCTGGCTGTCGGGTAAAGCCACCGGGGCTTTCGGGTTAATTCATATACCGGCGTGGATTGGTATTTCCGTAGCATCCGTTTTAATGGCGCCGCTAGGTGCTAAACTCGCCCATAAATTACCGGTTAAGCAGTTGCAGCGCGTGTTTGCAGCCTTTCTAATTATTGTTGCGATACAACTCATTTTTAAATAGAACAAGGGAGTGTCCTCAGTGCCTTCGAACGAATACTGGCAGTTTCCAGCGATAGATCCAGTGGCCTTTAGCATTGGCCCTATTGATGTGCATTGGTACGGTATCAGCTACCTTGTCGCCTTTGCTTTTGCCTATTTCTGGGGCGTTCGCCAAACCAAAACAGATGAAAACTGGAGCAAAGAACAGTTTAGTGACTTACTGTTCTGGTGTTTCATCGGTGTTTTCGTTGGTGGGCGTGTTGGTTATACCTTGTTCTACCATTTTGACTACTTCCTTGCCGATCCTCTCTATATTTTCTATGTCCACGAAGGTGGTATGTCTTTTCATGGCGGCTTATTGGGTGTTATAGCGGCGATGTTTTTATACGCAAAGAAGAAAAAGCGCGACTTCCTTCAAGTGGGGGATTTTGTGGCACCGCTGGTGCCTATGGGCTTATTCTTCGGACGTATAGGTAACTTTATCAATGGCGAGCTTTGGGGCCGTGCTGCAGAGGTCCCATGGGCAATGTACTTCCCCAGCGGTGGCCCGGTGCCAAGGCATCCGTCGCAGCTTTACGAAGCCTTGTTGGAAGGCTTACTACTGTTTTTAGTTATCTTGTGGTTCCAGCGTAAACCGCGCGGCGTTGGTGCAGTCAGCGGTCTGTTCCTGTTAGGTTACGGCGTGGCTCGTTTCATAGTTGAGTTTTTCCGCGAACCCGATGCGCATTTAGGCTTGCTGTCTTTAGGCATGTCCATGGGGCAATGGCTGACTCTGCCAATGATCATTTTAGGTGTTCTTCTGATGGTTCGTGCACAGCGTCGCGTTTAAAATAATATACCGAATGTTCCTTGCCTAGGGGGCCAAACAACGGCTGTTGAGGCGCATGTAAGCGTTACGAGTGTTGAGGGGCTCTATGCCAGAGTGTCGAAGGCCATGGATGGCCTTCGTCAAGCGTTCATGGATGAACTTGCAGCGTCTCTGGCATAGAGCCCCTTAACGCTCAAGCGAAACATGTGACTTAACAGCCGCTTCCTCCTAGGCCTCAGGCAACCTCACCTACACAGCAAATGGGTACTTTATTGGCTCGTGGCACTGGTAACCGCTGACCGTGAAATCGTCTTTGCTGACCCAGGTTTCAATGTCTTCTAAAGATTTTATCTCAGGATTAATGTGCAGCTGCGGCGACGGAAACGGTTCCCGCTTCAGCTGTACATCACGCATGAGTTCCAACTGGTTCTCATAGATGTGAGCGTTCACTATCTTGTGATAGGCCTTGCCCGGCTTGTGCCCGGTGATTTGCGCAACCAGCGCCAGCAGAACAAAGCACTGAATTTGGTTAAAGTTTTTTGTGACATCAGGGGTATTTTCACTAATCGCTTCGCACGAACTCCCAAGTTTCGGGATAAACCTCAAATTTAAACGCTTTTCTTCAAACTGCATGCCATTACCAGAATTAACGAACATATTATACATAAAATCGGCTTCATTTACTTTAATCATTATTGCCACAACCTTACTAGGCTGTCACATCATTTAATATATTAAACCAGAATTCTACAGAAGATTGTATGACCGGGCTTATCGAGGCCATACCTTTACTACATACCCCTGCGCTTCAACGAGAGATATTCAAATAGCTTACGCGTACGGGACTACATTCCGGGAGACAGTGCTCCAATAATCCACGGGTGCGCTGCGTTAAAATACCAACAGTTTGAAGCGTTACCTTACAAGTTGCCAATCATCACCTGAAATAAGATGGACAATAAAGAGCTTTACAAAATCTCAGTCGAAACGCGAAATATGAATATCGATCAATTTCTAGCAGAGGTCCACTCCAGTAATCACATGCACGATCGGACGCTTTTGGATTTGGAGCTTGATCTAATCTGACATTTGGTCTTCAGCCATTTTGCGACTGTCAGCTCTTTTTAAGCTTACTATCGCTTATTGGTTTAGACGACATTAAAGGGATATAATGATGATATCAGCAGTGACCGGCCATCGGCTATTTAAAAGACAAACAAGTCAATTCGAGCAGCCAGTAAAGAAACTGGTATTCCCATTTTTTTTGAATATGCTGGACTAGCACTGAGTGTAACTCTCAGTGCCAGTCCAGAATCCTAGCCTTTAAAAACCATTTTTAGTTTTTACATCCAACACTTGACCGTTATTGGCTATCTTGAAAAAGATTTGCTTGGCAGTATCAGAATTAGACGCACTTACCACATAGAACTCTTCTTCAACGCTAACTACGCTGAAATTTTCCAGCGACAAGTCTTTCCACGAATCATCAAGTTTTCCAACTTCAAAATCAAAATTCTTGAAGGTCATTTGCTTCACTGATTTAGCTGCAATGCTGATAGCTTTCTGTCCGCTGATGACACCATGATCGCCATGTGCCACAGCGCTACCACTGATTAATGCGAAGCAAAGTGCTGCCGCTGATAGAGTTTTCTTCATCATATTCTCCAGTTTTAATGCGTTGATTTATTGTTTCAGGCCAATGACTTCATATTGGCCTTTTACCAAAAGTTGTATGGTAATGGGCTTATCCGAGTTGTTTTTCCAGTACCAGCCATGTGAACCCGCGAAAGGGGCTGTGAAACTACCTTCCATTTCATTGGATGTCGCAATGGCATAGCTCTCGAAATATCCAGTAGTATCGTCTTCAGGTTCACCGTGCAAGTCGAAATACAGGACTTCTCCATCGGTCAGCCATTCATAAGTCATCTTTGCATATTGCGACATGGCAAATTTGTACTCGACACCGCGTCCCGCAGGCACGACAACTTCAATAGTCTGAGATTCCTGAATGCCTGAAGTATTGGTATCAGAATCTTTACCAAAAACAACAACGTCGGGCTCAGTCGCTTGCGCAAGAGTGGTTAGCCCCAATTTATGCCCTAAACCTGTTGGGTCGATGTTGTATTCCGCTGGAAGGATAAAAATTACCAACGCGATTACCGCCGCAAATGTTGCGGCACTACTGGCTTTGATTAAAGTTTTTGTACGGACAGTATGTTGCATAATGTTCTCTTAATATTAATTTAGTTAACGAAATAGCCGGTAAGCTGATAGCCCATCAACATAACCCCGGCGCTCATTAGAGCCGTGTTAGTCATGGTAGAGAAGCGCTGAAATGAAGGCAGTTTCCGCCAAGCGTTGATGGCGATCAAAATAAACACAAGTGCAGCAAACTGACCCAGTTCTACACCGATGTTAAAAGCAATCAGATTAGTAATAAGCCCATCTTCCGGTAAATGGAATTCCTGTAATTTGGTGGCCAATCCAAAACCGTGAAACAAGCCAAAGATCAGTACCGCCCATTGCGTGTTGGGTTGCCAGTTAAAACAGCGCTTGAAGCCACCTAAATTATCAAAGCCTTTGTAGACCACAGATAAACCTATGATGGCATCAATTAAATAAGCGTTAACCTGAATATCGCTCAGCACACCAAATAGTAAGGTGGTGCTATGACCGATGGTAAACATGGTTACGTAAAGCAATACTTCTTTGCTGCGGGATAGGAAAAATATCACACCAATCAAGAACAACAAATGATCATAGCCGGAGATCATATGTTTAGCACCAATGTACAGAAACGGAATGAACTTCACACCTTGGTTTTGCTCCAGAAATGCTCGGGTATTGTCATCCACTCCATGAGCAAGTGCGTCGATGCTGATCAAAGCCAGCATGCCGAGCAGCAGATATAAGCTAGTTTTCATTATATTATTTGTCATTAGACGACTCCATTACTCCACCATCACCCAGATGTGACCCCTTTTCTTTGTGTAAAATACGATATAGCACCGGAATAACAAACAGGGTAAGCAAGGTGGATGAAATGATCCCACCGACTACCACTGTGGCCAGTGGGCGCTGGACTTCAGAACCAATACCGGTATTGAGCGCCATCGGGATAAAACCCAGTGATGCAACCAGTGCAGTAGTTAATACCGGGCGTAGCCGAGTTAACGCCCCGTCATAGATGGCCTGATTCAAAGCTACTCCTTCTTTGCGCAACTCACGAATAAAAGACACCATTACCAAGCCATTCAGAATAGCGATACCAGATAAGGCGATAAAACCCACAGCCGCCGAGATTGAAAATGGGATATCACGCAATAGCAGCGCCGCTATCCCACCCGTCAATGCCAATGGCACACCGGTAAAGATAATCATGGCATCTTTCAACGACTTCAAAGCAAGAATGAGCAATCCGATAATCATTAACAAAGTAACAGGCACAACAATGCTGAGACGTTTTGAAGCTGACTGTAGCTTCTGGTAAGTCCCTCCGTACTCCACCCAGTAGCCTGCTGGGATTTCAACTTTTTCCGCAACGGTTTGCTGAATATCAGCCACAAAGCTACCCAAATCACGTCCCCGCACATTGGCGGTGACCACAATCCGACGCTTACCATTTTCCCGATTAATCTGGTTGGCCCCGGACACTAGCTCCAGAGACACCAATTCTTGTAGCGGAATGCTATTAGCATTAGGCAGACTAATCGGCAGATAATAGAGCGCATCAATATTCTGTCTGCGTTCTTCCCCCAAACGGACAACAATATCTGAGCGAACATCGCCTTGATAAAACTTACCTGCTACGGTGCCGCCCATAGCTGTTGCCACCTGCGATTGCACATCGGCGAAAGTGATACCGTGCTGCATCAATTTCTTATGGTCAGGCACAATATTGAGCATCGGTAAGCCAGTAGTTTGCTCTACCTGAAGATCGGCAATACCCTCTACCTGTGTAATGGAGGATTCAATTTCAGCGCCCAACTCTGTGAGGGTATCGAAATCGTCGCCAAATACCTTAATAGCAAGCTCTGCCCTTACGCCAGCCAGCAGTTCATTAAATCGCATCTGAATAGGTTGCAGAAACTCATAGCGGTTACCCGGAATCGGTGTAACAAGACCAGCCAATTCTTCGACCACTTGATCTTTTGGTTTGTCAGGGTTTGGCCACTGTTCGCGAGGTTTTAAAATAATAAAATTATCTGCCACGCTGGGTGGCACAGCATCGGTAGCCACATCTGCGGTGCCAATTTTAGCAAATACACGTTCAACCTCAGGCATCTGCTTAATTTTGTCTTCAAGTGTTTTCTGAAGAGCAATGGCCTGACTCAGTGAGGTTCCCGGAATGCGCAGGGCGTGCATAGCAATATCCCCTTCATCCAAATTCGGTGCAAACTCGCTGCCCAGCTTGGTTGCCTGATAGCCAAATATCGCCACCAATACAAATGCTGCTAAAATCACCAATCGACGGTATTGCAATACCCAACTTAACGCTGGACGGTATAAGGCTCCTGCGCCCCGAATAACCCAACTGTGTTTTTCTTGCACTGGCTTCTTGAATAGCAAGGCAACCATCGCAGGAACAAAAGTAACAGAAAGTAACATGGCACTTAATAAGGCAATCACTACGGTAATGGCCATTGGGTGGAACATTTTTCCTTCGACACCCTCCAGCGCAAATATCGGTAAGTAGACTGCTGTGATGATAAATACACCAAACAGTGCCGGGCGAATCACTTCACGAGTTGCTTGAAATACAAGCTCAATGCGTGTTTTAAGCGGCAATGATTCATCTCCACTTTGGCTGAGCCTGCGCAAACAGTTCTCTACAATAATGATCGCACCATCAACCAACAAGCCGAAATCCAGCGCTCCAAGACTCATCAGATTGGCACTCACGCGGGTTTGAACCATCCCTGTAATTGTCATTAGCATGGCGAAAGGGATGACCAACGCGGTTAAGAAAGCCGCCCGGAAGTTCCCCAGCAGTACGAATAGCACCACTATTACTAAAATCGCACCTTCAAGAAGGTTGGTTTGTACCGTTTGTAACGTCTTGTCCACCAACTTAGTGCGGTCATAGACGGCTTTGGCAACAACGCCCTCGGGCAAGCTGGCGTTAATTTCTTTGAGTTTCTCTCCCACTGCATTTGCCACCGTGCGACTATTCTCGCCAATCAACATAAACACTGTGCTCATGACCACTTCTCGACCATTTTGAGTAGCAGCACCCGTGCGCAAACCCTGACCATTTTCTATATCTGCTACGTCCTTGATGGTCAGCGCAGAGCCTTTGGTCGATGCCAGTGGTATATTACCTATAGCCGCAATGTCTTCCGCCTGTCCGGGCATCCTCAGCAGCAACTGTGCTCCGTTTTGTTCGATAAACCCTGCGCCTTGGTTCTGATTATTTCGAGCAATGGCATCAACAACATCCGCTTGAGTTAAACCAAAGGCCAGCAGCTTTTCAGGTTTAAACGCCACGAGAATTTCACGCTCAAAGCCTCCAATAGGGTTTACTTCTACTACCCCGGGAACGCGCATCAATTGCGGCCTGATAGTCCAGTCGTGAACGGTGCGCAAATCCATCGGTGTGATAGGCGATCCATCAGCATGGGTTGCATTTGGCTCCGCATCTACGGTAAACATGAAAATTTCACCCAGACCTGTAGCAATGGGACCGAGCTGAGGCTCCAATCCCTTAGGTAGCTTTGAGCGAGCTGCGGATAAGCGTTCATTCACGAGCTGACGGGCAAAATAGACGTCTGTCTCATCATTGAATATAGCAACAACCTGAGATAAGCCATACCGGGAGACAGAGCGGGTATAGGTTAAGCCCGGCAAGCCTGCCAAGGCATTTTCCAACGGAAATGTGACCCGCTGTTCAATCTCTAGCGGTGTATACCCCGGTGCTTCAGTGTTGATCATCACCTGCACGTTAGTAATATCCGGCACAGCATCTATGGGAAGTTTAGTAAATTTCCATACACCCAGTCCGGCGACCGCTAATACCATCACCAGCACGAGAAATTTTTGCTTTATCGAAAAGCGTAATATCGACTCCAACATGATCTGCGCTCCTAATGGTCGTGTGATGCGCCAGACTTTTCAATGTCGGCTTTTAAGATGTAACTGTTCTCGGTGACGTACTCAGTGCCGGGATTTAGCCCTCCGAGGACTTCAACCCATTCTTCGCCTTTACGTCCTAACTCCAGCATTCGTACCTCATACTGTTCACCGAACTTGGCATAGACGACAGTGAAATCGCGAAAGTCTTGCAACCCAATACGTTTAACCGCGAGCGGCACATCGATGTTGGCAACTTCAATTTCCGCGTGAACGAAACTTCCAGTTGTTAATTCATCACTCTCATTTGGGAGCATTAACCATGCAATCCTCGCCTGATCGTTCCTGACCTGCGGTTCGATATATGAAACGGTGCCCCGATAAGTTTCATCGTATCCCTCGACATTCAATGTCACCACGGAACCTTTACGGACTTTTAGATAGTCACGTGGATACACCGCCAACTTCGCAATATATTGGCTGTTATCAGTAATTGTCAGTAATGTTCGGTCAGCAGTTTGCTCTCCCGTGTTAGCTAACTGTTCTGTGATAACGCCATGCGATGGGGCCTTAATTTGATAAGGTTTTAGGCTCTCATTACTTTCTACGGTTAATAGGGTTTGACCTTTCTTCACTTCGTCACCGAGACTCACATGCACCTTGGTAATTTCGCCATTAAAGCGAGCAGAAATTTCACGTTGCGCTCCCGCTGGGAGCACCAATCTGCCGTAAGCAGGGATAGTTTGACGCAACGTTTCAGGGCCTGCGATATCGGTTCGAACATCCATTGCATCTGCTACAGCCTGCTCAATAGTTGTACGCCCTTCGAAGTTGTCATATTTCCAATGATAGGAACGCCCCTGATATTTCGCTTTGATAGAGACAGCAAAAGAATGAGGTTCATAGATCACCATATCTCCGCGAAGAAAATCCGCCTGAGCGTTGAAGTTAATCTCGTCCACTACATTTCCTAAGCGGGTTAACTTAACATCTAAATCCACCGATTGAGGATCGACAGGTGTGCCGTCATTGGTAGGCCAGACGCGAAATTCCGGTGGTACACCCGTTTCGAAAATGGAAAGTTCTAAAGCGAATTCACCATCACGTAGCATTCGCCCCCCATGTGAGCCTTTCTCTGGTTCAGCCTGCTCAGCAGCAGGTGATGAGGCTGCCATGGCAGGAACAGTGACTTGGCTCATACCAAAACCAACGTAAAGTAGTATCGTCAAACTCAATGACGAAAGAGTTTTATTGTTTTTCATAATTTGTCTCACTGAGATATCGATGTGCCTGTCAGGCGTTGAATTTCAATATGCTGCAAATGCAGGCTTTCAAATGCTTCAAGCAACTGTGTTTGAGCACTGAGCAATTCCCGGCGCACGCTGCTGAATTGGTTGTAACTGAGTTGGCCTTTATCAAAGGCATTAGTAGCTTCAAATAAAGCGACTTCTAAAGTGGGCACAATTTCTTTTTGAACTGTTTGTATAACGTGCTGTGAATGAGCCATTTCCTGTAGCAACACATAAAGTTGAGTATCCAATGATTGCATCAATGCATTTTGTTCGCTGGCTAAAACATCTTGCTTTGCTTTAAGGGCGGCGATAGCTCCGGCGTTACGATTACTGTCGCCCCACGGAATTGAGACCCCGGCAACTAAACCAAAATCATCGGTCGCTTCATAACGGCGTATACCAGCTGTGAATTCCCACTGAGGTTTGGCCTCTATCCGTGCCAGCTCCATTTGAGACTGAGCGATACGCTCGCTGGTTGTAAACTGTTTTATACGAGGATTTTGCTTAAGCAGTGCTAGTTGGCTTTCGACTGCTGGAACAGTCGGCACGTTGAGTAAGTTGCCGTTCAGGCGATAGTCCTGAGTAGGTTTACCCCATAGCATGGCCAGTTGATATTGACTGGCTTTAAGTTCATGCTCTACGTCTTCCACGGCCAATTCTCGGCGTATCAGCTCGGCTTCTGCCAGTTGCACTTCAACGCTTGAGTTTTTACCGGCCTTCACTCGCTTTGCAATGGCATCAACCACGTCCTTTGCCTGAGTGGCAGCCATCTGATTTAGTTTGAGACGCTCTTGTTTGACCAAAACATCGATATAGTGCTTGGCCACCAACGCCGACAAATCGAGAGCTTTAATCTGCTTCTCCAATGCAAGCTTTGCAGCTTCACTTTTTGTAACATTTACCCGGCTATCAATCTGTTCCTGCTGCAATAGCCATGAATAGGTCAGGGTAGACTGCATGTTTTTCGGAGAACTACGCTCACCCGTACCCCTCGCATCTTCAAACATCAGACTAACTTGGGGACGCTCACCTACACTTGCTTGTTGAATACGACCTTGCCAGACCCGTTCCTGCGACACTAAAGCCTGCAAATTCGGGTGATAATCAAGTGTCATCACAATGGCCTCTCGCAAGCTGATAGCTTGCGGGTTTTCATTCGAGGCTGCTGTTGCTGAGAAGATTAAGCTAACCCCTATCAGTGCAGCAGAAAACCGATTGCCGATCGGTTTTTTGGTTTTGCGTTTTAAAAGAATATCTTTCATTCCCAATCCTTATTTAATGGGTGAAAAAGGTTTCAATAAAGTGGTGGAGACTATCAACCGTAGAGGCGGTTAAAAGCGGCGTAAATGCAACCAATATGAATGCCAGCCGAATTGCCAGTCTGGACGATGGCACCATTGGGCTAATCAGGCCTTGAACGCGTAAACTCGTTTGATCATTACCAAAGTAGCTCGTTTGTAACCCGTCGCAGCTAAGACTTGTAGCAATGGAGTCACCACTGCGTTGTATGCGTGCGACATTAATAAGAGTTTGAGCTACGTCTAGGTTGTCGTACTCTTTGGTCGCCGCACTATCTGCCAGTTGCTCAGTCAATAAAGTAAATTGCTTTACTAGATTACCAGTCACAGTAGACGGAAAAAAAGCTGCGAATGTTGCGAAGACAACTTTGAACATGGGATCGCGTGCATCAACATGAGCCATCTCATGCCGAACGATGATATCCAACTCCTGCTCACTGACTTTTGCTATAAGCGCACTAGTTACATAGATTTTCGGATTTAGTAACCCAGAGGTAAAAGCTGTAGGTATTGTCATTGGTAGCGAGTAGTAACCTTGCTTACCAATGATAGCCTTTGGATCGATATCAGATAAGCTAATTAGACTTGCCATCGCTGATGATTGTTTTTTGCGAATATGGACTGTCTTTGTAATTGACCAAAGCAAATAAGCGAAGGCTGAGAATAAAGTGATAGCATGCCAACTAGTGAAACTAAAAATATCGATGTGGTGCCAGTGTGCTAACTCGTTCAGCCATACGGAAGGAAATACGTCTTGCTGCCTCGTCCATAAAAAAGCTATACAACTTATCACGACCCACCATGGTGCAGTCACTAATGCCCACAAGAAAAGTTTGCGAATTCCAAAGGTGAGTTGCACTAACCGCGGAAGTGTGAATAGTGAGATAACGGCAACGAGCGCAACACTGATCGCAAATGTCAGCACAGCAATGCTCAATAAGTTCAGTGTTATTGCCACATTTCCCACGAGCATCATGGCTAGTTCCCTTTACGTAATTTACGTTGTACTTCTATCAACTTTTCCAGCTTATCAAGTTGGGCATCATTGAGATTGTTGGATGCTGAACTGAACGCTGCAATAAGGCTGTGCTCCCCTTCTGCAACAAAGTCACTGGTCACATTGGTGATCAGCTTAGCGATCAACGCTCCCCTGTCTACTTTTGCTCTATAACAGTAGGAGTGGCTCTGTTTCGTTCTACTCAACAAACCTTTTTTAAACAAGCGATCCAAGGTGCTCTGAATAGTATTCAGTGAATTCCCACGAGGCGGCCCAAGCACAAAATGCACTTGTTTCGCATCAGCTTCCGAAGTCTTCCACAGATACTGCAAAACCTGTTTTTCTAATTCACCTAACTGCATAGCTCTTTTCTCTTCTAATAACGAGAGCTATAGTGACAAAAATAAAACCGATAGGCAATCGGTTTTTTGATTTTTTAGTGAGAGCGTTATGAGTTGGCTAATCACAAAGTATCTAATCACAGCAGCGGTAGTCGTCGTAGTTTCTGAACTAGCAAGGCGCAGTGATAAGCTCGGCGCACTTATTGCAGCACTGCCGATCGTAACCATTCTAGTCATGATTTGGTTGTATGTTGAGAACCAACCGATGGAAAAGATCGCTAACCATGCTTGGTATACCTTCTGGTATGTGGTTCCTACATTGCCAATGTTTCTGATCTTCCCAACTCTGCTACACCTCTTTGGTTTTTGGCCGTCATTAGTGATGAACACTAGAGATAACAATTGTGTTTTCTTGGCTTTTTTCGCTTTTCCTCAAGCCTTTTGGAATCACTCTGTTACCTTAGTAAGGTCACGTTTTGCGGTATTACATACCTATTAATACTTTCGTTCAGATGCACATTTTTGCGCTAAACAATTATTCATCTGCCAATGACTCAAAAACTACTTCCACCCAAAAATCGTCAGATGGCAAAGTGGCTAACTAGCATATTTGGCTGCCGTCGGCAAAGGAACATTCGCCAGATTAAGTTAGAGTTTATTCAAATTACTTTCTAGTTTTGAGCACTGCTGTCGCAGTCGCGCTCTTTTTCAATCGAAGATTTTGGTTTCCAATTGACACTCTCTATTCTCGGCATGCTGGTTTCTATCCTCTGGTTTCGTGTCAATCTTGGCAGTATATACTGGCAATCACGTTGGGAATATAGAGCAAGTGTTTTAGAGCAACAACTTGATAGCAAAGTTAATCTTTTCTCTGCGCCAAAAAGCGTTACTGATAATGACGAGAGGGCATCTCTACTCAATCACAAAAAAGACAAAAGCTAAGTTTCTACGATCGCTGGGTCTTAAGTAAGCCATCTGTAAGCAAAAGCATGAGTGGATTGTCTAGCCTTTTTATATCTCTATGGTTCAGTGGACTTATAATTACTGTGGCGCAAAAATGTAGTTTGCACTAAAAGTAATCTCAATTTCAGGGTTCACGATAAAAACGACAGTATAATATTAAAATATTTATTCTCACAAGTTGCTAACCAGAACAAACACTTATGCCGTGTTTGTCGGCAAAGGATATTAGCTTTTTTTCGTAAAAATCCATATATCGCTGATATCGACAGAAAAACTTTATCGACATAGTTTTTTCATCGAAGACGGCCCGGATGTCATTTTCTCCGGCATCAATAGAGTATGTGCCATCGTCTAATTTATATACAGAACGTCCCCCGACGAAGTGTTCTTCAGTGAACAAGGATAATACTTGCTCAACCTCTTCTGGGGCGATCTGGTTAAAGTCAGTTTGGCAATACGGCATAGTCATCTACTCTTTTTGGACATCAACTCCAGTATAATCAATAATAGTCATTTGCGGTATTGATAGAAGCATCAGTCACTGGATGAATTAAGGTTATGCATGTTTCGGATGAATCCGAACACTCATTTCGGTTCAATCCGATCACCCATTTCGGTTTAAACCGATCACCTGTTTCGGTTTTATCCGATCACTTTTAGCCTTTTTCCGAAATCACTGTTCGGAT
>Ga0208813_1001412_pt1 | contig 12905 bp, 9 predicted proteins | sample MalvireepMed_904_FD_184250 | JGI IMG/M metagenome (GOLD analysis project Ga0208813, IMG submission 184250) | Marine viral communities from the Global Malaspina Expedition - Malaspina viral metaG DeepMed_904 (SPAdes) (version 2) | ecosystem: Environmental > Aquatic > Marine > Oceanic | place... | reverse complement strand
GCCCAGCCCCGTAGGACCGGGGTCAACTCTTCGATCACGCGCCGTATGTTGCGCCCCCTGCCACGCTTGAGGATCTCGCGGACACGCTGCATCAGGTGCTGCAGGCTGGTCTTGGCTAGCGTCAGTTTCGGCTGCTTGTGCCGAGTGAGACTGTAGCCCAGATAGCCGCGTTTCCATGGCCGATCCACCGCACTTTTGTGGCGGTTGACCGTCAGCCGGAGTGAGCTCCCGAGAAAATCACTCAGGCTGGCCATGACGCGCTCACCCGCTCGCTGACTCCTGACGTATACCTGCAGGTCGTCGGCGTAGCGGCAGAAGCGGTGACCGCGGCGTTCCAGCTCCTTGTCCACGTCATCCAGCAGGATGTTCGCTAGCAGTGGGCTCAGCGGCCCACCCTGGGGCGTGCCCTGCCGGCGTGGCGCGGCCAGGCCGTCCTGGAACATCCCGGCTTCCAGATAGCCTCGGATCAGGCGCAACACTCGCTTGTCGCGGACGCGGCGCGCGATCCGCGCCATCAGCAGGTCGTGGTTCACCCGGTCAAAGAAGGCTTTCAGGTCAAGATCGACCACCCATCGGTGGCCGGCAGTGACATGGGCCTTCATCGCCGAGACGGCCTGCTGGGCACTGCGCCCTGGCCTGTAGCCGTAGCTCGATGCCGAGAATGTCGGATCGAAGATCGGCGTCAGTACCTGAAGCAGCGCCTGCTGGATCAGCCGGTCGGTCACCGTGGGGATGCCGAGCTGCCGCGTCCCGCCCTTGGGCTTGGGAATCTCGACGGCTCGGATCGGGCTGGGATGATACTCACCGGCCAGCAGCCGCTCACGCAGCGTCGGCCAGTACTGTTTCAGGTGATCGGCCAGCTGGTCCACCGTCATGCCATCGGCACCCGGTGCGCCTTGGTTGGCAACCACCTTCCGGTAAGCCCGCGCCATGTTGGCCTTCGCTACCACGGCCTCCATGAGCGGGGCGGGCTCCGCTTTCGTCCACGATGACGACGCCGGGACCGTCTCGACGCCCACCGGCCGGGACTCAGGGTTCCGCCCCTGCCCCTCTGGGTGGGTGACGGTATCAGCGTCAGTGTCTGTCTTCATGATCGATCCTCGAGACGTCATCGCCTACTCGCGGTTCTTCATGTTCGGCCCTTGGTGCCGGGGTGAATCGGCACTTACTATGGCCTCTGCTGACGTCTGGTGACCCATCCCGTCGCCTCTCGACGCCGGTAGCACCGTGGCAGACCACCAGACCTCCCAGGGTAAGACGCGCGACCTTCCCGCTTATGCCTGTCGGATTTACGTCATGGCGTTCCGTGCAAGTATCGGGCTTTGGTGATGCGTGCCACCTCACCCCGCCATGACGCCTCGTATCCGCTTCCTGTTCGTCAGGCCAGCGTTTTGCCTCGGGCTGCCTTCAGATTCTCCCTCGCGGGAGACACCCTTGCCGTCGGCTAGCACTTCCCCTTGCCGGGCGTGCAGGGGACTTTCACCTCCAAGTCATTCCAAGGCACCACCCTTGGAAACAGCGCCAGTCAGGCGCTGCGCGCCATGCCTGGCGCACACACATCATCAAGGACGTCGACCTCAAGGTCGGCGACGGCGAGTTCGTGGTCTTCGTCGGCCCCTCGGGCTGCGGCAAGTCGACCCTGCTGCGCCTGATCGCCGGGCTCGAGTCGATCAGCGACGGCGAGCTCAGGATCGCCGACGACGTGGTCAACGACCTGCCGCCCCGCGAGCGCGGCGTGGGCATGGTCTTCCAGTCCTACGCCCTCTACCCGCACATGACGGTCTACGAGAACATGGCCTTCGGCCTCAAGCTGGCCAAGATGGCCAACGAGACCGTCGATGAGCGCGTGATGGCCACGGCCCGCATCCTGCAGCTCGAGGAGCTGCTGCACCGCAAGCCCAAGGAGCTCTCCGGCGGCCAGCGCCAGCGCGTGGCCATGGGGCGCGCCATGGCCCGGGAGCCGCGCATCCTGCTGTTCGACGAGCCGCTCTCCAACCTGGACGCCTCGCTGCGCGTGCAGATGCGCAACGAGATCGCCCGCCTGCACCACCGCCTGGGCTCCACCATGATCTACGTCACCCACGACCAGGTGGAGGCGATGACCCTGGCGGACAAGATCGTGGTACTGCGCGACGGTCGCATCGAGCAGGTCGGCAGCCCCCAGACGCTCTACCAGCAGCCGGCCACCAGGTTCGTCGCCGGCTTCATCGGCTCGCCCACCATGAACTTCATGCCGGCCGAACTGCTCGGCGGGAACGAGGAGGGCTGTCGGGTCCAGGCCCCGGGGCTCGGCGAGCTGTCGCTGCCCCAGGACGCCAGCGGCCAAGGGCCCGGCGCCGAGCTGTCGCTGGGCGTGCGCCCCGAGCACCTGCGGCTGGCCGAGGCCGAGGGCGACAACCGCTTCGAGATCGTCAACGTCGAGTACCTGGGCAACGAGGTCTATGTCTATCTCGAGCCACGGGAAGGCGACACCCTGCTGATCCACCGCAGCGAAGCGCCCAGCGACTGGCAGGTCGGCCAGGACGTCGCTCTGCGCGTCGATGTCGAGCATACTCACCTGTTCGACGCCTCCGACCGGGCACTGGCCATCGCCACGCAGCGCCACGCTGCCTGACAGGGAGACATCACCAATGGGACACCTGACACTCACCGGCATCGGCAAGGACTACGACGGCGTCGAAGTCTCGCGAGACATCGACCTGAGCATCGAGGATGGCGAATTCGTGGTCTTCGTCGGCCCCTCCGGCTGCGGCAAGTCGACGCTGCTGCGCATGATCGCCGGCCTGGAAGAGATCAGCCGGGGCGAGATGTGCCTGGACGGCGAGCGTCTCAACGAGACGCCGCCCCAGGAGCGCGATATCGGCATGGTCTTCCAGTCCTACGCGCTCTATCCCCACATGACGGTGGCGGAAAACATGGCCTTCGGGCTGAAGCTCGCCCACGCCGACAAGGCCGAGATCAAGCAACGGGTCGAGGCCGCCGCCCACGCCCTGCAGCTATCGCCACTGCTGGATCGCCGCCCCAAGGCACTGTCCGGCGGCCAGCGCCAGCGGGTGGCCATCGGCCGCACCCTGGTCAAGCAGCCCCGGGTATTCCTGTTCGACGAGCCGCTGTCCAACCTCGACGCCTCGCTGCGCGTCGAGATGCGCGTACAGCTCGCCGAACTGCATCGCCGACTCGGCGCCACCATGGTCTACGTCACCCACGACCAGGTCGAGGCCATGACCCTGGCGGACCGGATCGTCCTGCTCAGCAGCGGTCGCATCGCCCAGGTCGGCGCGCCGCTGACGCTCTACCACTTCCCCGAGAGCCTGGAAGTCGCCGCCTTCATCGGCTCTCCCCGCATCAACACCCTACCGGTCACGGTCATCGATCCCGGCAAGCGGCGCACCGGCGTGCGACTGCCCAACGGCGAGACACTGCCCGTGGCGGTGGATGGTTCGCGCCTGACGGAGGGCGACACGGCCACCCTGGGCATTCGTGCCGAGGATTTCGTCACGCCGGATACGGCCGATGCCCTGCTGCAAGGTCGCCTGGGCGTCGCAGAACGGCTCGGCTACGAGACCCTCGCCCACATCGACGTGGACGGTGTCGAAGGCACCGTGACCCAACGTCTCGACCGTCTGGCGTGCCTCGAGCCCCGACAAGCCCTGACACTGGGCCTGTCCGGCGAGCAGTGCCATCTGTTCGATGCCGAGGGTCAAGCCTGTCCCCGCCAGGTGGAGATCCCCGGCATCGCCCGATGACGCGGGCGGCTCGCGTCCGCCCCGGTGCGCCGCACCGGGGCCTCCCGGGTGCCTGGCGGGCCTGACACCGAGCGACTGCTGATCCGGCTTCTCGTCACGATCGGCCAGGCCCGTCAGGCTACTGGAGAAAGGAGAAGCCGGGCGGATACCGGTGATAGCCATCGAAATCCTCCTTGCCCAGCGGCACGCCCTCCGCCCTGGCGATGGCATAGACCATCGACAAGTGGAAGAAGAAGTTCGGCAGGGCGAAGGCCTGGACGTATTCGTCCATGGGCAGGGAGATGACCGCGTGTCCCGCCGTGTCCTCGCCCAGCGGCGAGTCCCCGGGATCCCGGGGAATGGAAAGCGCCAGGATGAACTCACGGCTGCGATCGAGCTGCTCCCGGACGCTGGCGTAGCGATTGACCTCGCCATCGTCTCGGTCGTCGCCGGCGTCGAAACAGACCTCCGGGACCCTGGCCAGCCGGCAGCAGGCGCGGAGCGCGAAGTTTGCCGCGATCCTGGCCTGGGTGTGCAAGGGGACATATCCGGCGCCAGGCTGGCCTGCAGAATGCCGTGTCGCGCCGTATCGTGTCGTTCGATCTTCTCCATGAGCGCTGTCAGGCGCTCCAGATAGTGAACCAGGGTGTCCTGAACCGTCACGGTTATCCCTCCTCTCCCTCGTCGCGTCTCTTCCCGCCAGCGCCGGCGATGGTCGTCAGCGCCGCTCCAGGCGTTCCGCCAGCCAACGCCGGGTGCCCGATTCTCCTTCACGTTCGGCATGCTCGGCCAGTGTCATCGCCAGCTCCAGGTCACCGCTATCCAGGGCGGCCCGGATCATGCGTCGCCAGTCGAGGGGCGCCGAATCGACCGGCTCGTGCTCAGGAGGTGGCTCGGCCTGTGTCGGGCTCGTCGGCACCGTCTCGGCGCCACCGCTGCCCAGCAGTGGCGCCAGCAGACCATCACTCTCGCCCAGCGGCCTCACCCGCAGCGATACCTCGCCACTGGCCAGGTGCGGCGCCACCGGATCGACCACCGCCGGCTCGGCGAGATGACGCGCCCGTGCCTGGGCTCGCGCCGGGTGCAGCAGTTCGCTTTCCGCGGCCCGAGCGGCATCGGACGTCAGGACCACCAGCCGGTCGGCCCGGGCCGAGGGCGTGATACCGAAGCTCAGGTAGAGGCGGTCGTCGTTCAGGCCCCGTGTCGGCTGGTAGGTGAACTCCCGCCAGTCGAAGCGGCGCTGTATCGCGCCCGTCTCGTCGAGGATCAACACCAGGGGGGCGAACAGTGACAGATGCCCCTGGTCGTCGCGCCACACACGGCTGATCAGCTCCAGGCGCAGCGGCCCCATGCCGCGCGGCAGCTCCATGGCGTGAAAGGGGCTGGGACCAGTATCGAAGCGGTGAATCGGCGTCTCGGGGCCGAAGCGCAAGGTTCGCTCGTCATGGCCGGCCAGCGGCGATAACGGCAGGGAATCGAGCCCTCGACAGCAATCGCTGGCGCGCTCGAGCCAGGCCTCGTCGGGCCGGTGTTCGGTGGCCGAAGGCGTCGTCGTGGCGCAGCCGCCGAGCAGCAGCGCTCCCAGGGCGCCTGCCAGGGCGAGACGGCGTTTGGCCGCCCTGTGGGAAACTTCGATGGACATATCATGACCTCGTGGGGTGGCAGGAAAGCGGTGACAAGGAAAAATGCCGGTGCCCCAGGGCACCGGCCAACGATCAGCAAACTGTCATCTCACGCCATGCGTGAGGCTTACCACCAGGCCTCGGCCTGTAGCCCCACGGTCACGCCGTCGTACTCGCCCATGTCGATGGACTCGCTGGCAGCGTTGTAGACATCACCATCCCAGTTGGCATAAGTCACGAAAGCGCGCAGCACCGGACGCGCGAAGGCCCCGCGTCCCGCCGACCACTGCTGGGCCAGGGTCAGTTTGGTCAGGTCGGCGGTTTCCATGCCGTCATCCTGAGGGTCGACACGGTCATAGCCGAGTTCCAGCGCCGTGCTCTGGGTGTCGGTCCAGTAATAGGTCGGTCGAACGCCGGCCGACAGCCAGGTCTGCCCCTGGCCGTTGTCCAGGTCACGGTCCTCGTAGATGGCGGCGTAGAGCATGTCGATATCCGGTGTCAGGTTGACCTGACCGTGATTGAGCACGCGAATCATGTCGCCTTCCGGCGTGGTCGACGCCGTGTTGGCACGACCGGAACCGCCGATGATGCCGTCGGTGGCATACTGCACCGCGAACTTGTTGTAACCACCGAACCAATCGCCCTGGGTGTGCTGCAGGGTCACCATGTACCCCTTCTTGGGATCGATGCCGGCGCGGTCCTGGGCATCGGTGAGCGTTGCCGCGCCATAGTCGTAGCCGATCTCGAGGCTACCGCCCGGATTGGTCGCGATGTCCGCCAGGCGAATGTCGAGGGTGTTGTTGGCGAGGTTCTGGCGCCCATCGGGGAACTCGGTGTCCTCGCTGGTGTTGCGCAACCAGGCCAGGCTCAACTTGCCGAAGCCCAGGTCGATGTTCTCGATACCGCCACCGGGCCCCGAGAGGTCCCAGTAGTAGTAGTCGTTCAAGTGGATGTCATGGCGCTGGTAGTAGCGCTTGCCGGCCCAGAGGGTCGCGTTGGGCAGTGCCTCGATCACCCCGGTCGCCTGGACGTTGAGCTGGCGCAGCGCCATGGTGTTGCCATCGTCGCTTTCGCTGTCCAGGGCCTCGAAGTCGTTGGCCTGCTCGTTGACGTAGGCCACCAGGCTGTCGAAATAGAAGGTCTTGCCGTCCTTCTCGTAGAGCGTCGAGCCCAGGCCCAGCTCGGCGTAGGTCTCGCACTCGTTGCCGAGGCGGTACTTGGCCGGCGCGCCGGCTGCCTGGAAGCACGCCTGGTCGCCACCGCCGGTGGTCGAGCCGATTCCCGAGCGACCAAAGCCGTGGAAGTCGACGTCGGCGGCCTGTGCAGCCCCGGTCGCTCCCAGGGCGATGGCGGCGGTCAGGGTGGAGAGCGTAAAGCGTCGTGTCCTGAGTGAGGTCATGATGATCCCTTTCTTGTTGTGTATGGCAAAGCCGGGCTTGAAACCCATGCGCTCTTGAAGCCCGGTCGGGCGTTAGCGGCGACGGCTCCCTGACGGGATGCCGCCGTACTGTGTCGGAAAGGAGGCGCCCTGTTATCCTCCCCGCCCCATGGATGAGGGGCGGGGGAACGGGGCGTAGGCGATAGTGAGCGGAGGCGAGGATGAACACCACCATCAAAATCGGCACCGACAGCGGCAGCAGGATGTGCCGGAACGCCTGCCAGGTGCTCGCTCCATCGATCATGGCGGCCTCCTCCAGGGAGCCGTCGATGGATTCGAAGTAGCCCTTGATGGTCCAGATATGCAGGGCCACAGCGCCGAGCGAAGCGAGAATCAGCGAGCCATGGGAGTTGATGCCGAGCCAGGGCACCAGTTGGCCGAGCCGGTCGAACAGCGCATAAAGCGCCACCAGCGACAGCACTGGCGGGAACATCTGGAAAATCAGCATCCCCTTGAGCAGCCCCGCCTTGCCGCGAAAGCGCATACGGGCGAAGGCATAGGCACTGGTAGTGGCGAGCAACAGGATCAGCACCGAGGACACCGCCGCCACCTTGACCGAATTCCAGAGCCACAAGAGCACCGGAAACGGTGGCTGTACGACGCTGCCATCGGCGCGCTCCCAGGGAATCCCCAGCGCCAGAGACCAGTGCTCCAGGGAGAAGCGTTCGGGAATCAGGTTGCCGGTGGCAAAATTGCCCTCGCGAAAGGAGATCGAGATCACCAGCAGCAAGGGAAATGCCACCAGGGCGACAACACCCAGCAGGGCGAGATGCGCGGCCAGCTTGCGCGCACGGATGGAACGCGGTTGAACCATGGCCATGGAAGAATCCTCCTGGAATCCGGACCTACACCTCGACCCGGGAGAGCCGCAGGTTGAGCAACGACAATCCCATCACCAGCAGGAAGATCAGGGTGGCGATGGCCGCTGCCAGCCCGAAGTCCTGCCCGGCATCCTGGAAGGCGATGCGATAGGTGTAGCTGACCAGCAGGTCGGTGGTGCCTGCCGGCGTACTCGCCCCGAGAATGTCCGGGCTGCCGCCGGTGAGCAGGGTGATCAGCACGAAATTGTTGAAGTTGAAGGCGAAGGCAGCGATCAGCAGCGGTGTCAGCGGCTTGATGATCAGCGGCAGGGTGATCCGGAACATGTTGGTCAGGGCCCCCCCGCCATCCACCGCCGAGGCTTCATACAGATCACGCGGCACCGACTGCAAGAGCCCCATGCACAACAGCAGCATGTAGGGATACCCCAGCCAGGTATTGACGATCAGCAGCATGGTCCTGGCCATGGCCGGATCGGTGAACCAGTTAGGACGGATGCCGAACAACCCTTCGAGGATCAGGTTTATCTCACCGTAGGACTGGTTGAACATGCCCTTGAAGATCAGGATCGAGATGAAGGCCGGCACGGCATAGGGCAGGATCAGCAGCGTGCGATACACGGCCTTGCCCCGCAGTTGCTCCCACTGCAGCAACGAGGCCAGCACGAAGCCCACCGCCAGGGTGAAGAGCACCGTGAGACCGGCGAAGACGAAGGTCCAGACGAAGATGGCCAGGAAGGGGCCCCGCACGTCGGGATCCAGCAGCACGCGTGCGTAATTGTCCAGCCCCACCGCCACCGGCCAGCCCGGTGTCAGGCGTTCGCCCTCGCCGTCGACGAAGAAACCATGCTCGCGATCCGGCGTCAGTCGAGTCCCGTCACGTAGATCGGTGAGGCTGCCATCGGGGTTTTCCGTGTAGCGCGGCAGAATCGGCGCGAAGTGCCGCAAGCCGGCCATGCGCAGCTCGACGCCCTCGGGAGTGGTCAGTACCAGTCGCTGGAGGCGCTCGCGCTCGGCGATCACCTCGCGCATGCCCAGGACCTCTCCAGCCGGTGGCGACTGGGCGGGATGCACCGCCAGGGAGCCTCCCGACTCGCTGTCGACCAGGGGCTCGGATATCAGGCGCGACGCCCCGATACTCGTCTCTTCCCCCTGGGCCTCGAGATAGAGCCGGACACGCTCGCCTTCGCGGTAAAGCCGGAAATCGAAGGCGCTGCCCTCGGCCTGATAGGTACGCTCGAGAAACTGGGCACGCACCCGCTCCTCACTGAGCAGGTTGCTCGAACTGTAGTTGCTGAAGCTGATGCCGACGGTATACAGCAGTGGAAAGATCACGAAGACGCCCATGCCGGCCAGTGCCGGGAAGACGTAGCGATGACTCATCAGCTCGCGCTTGCCGAACACTACCGCCAGGGAAGCCCCCAGCACCAGGAACAGCAACGCGAACATCCACTGCCCCCGCAGGTGGAACGCCACCACCAGCCACAGCAAGGATACCACCAGCGCCGGCTCCATGGCCGACCAGAAGGCCCCATCTCGGGAATGTTGGGCATGGGGTCGCCGATCTCGGCGTTGGCCAGGGTGGCCGCGATATTGGGGTTCTCGCCCAGTTCCGCCTGATAGGCCCGATGCGCCACCGCGCCCAGCGAACCGTCACTGTTGAAGGTCCGCAGCCCTTCTTCATCGAGCAGGTAGCCCTCGAGGAATTCGGTGGCCAGGAAATCGTTGGGCGAAGCGGCATTGATCATGGCCGCGGTCACCCCGAACAGCGGCTTCGCCCTTTTCTCCCCTACCTTGGGCAGCGGCGCCACGCCGAAGTCGATGCCGCTCTTTTCCAGGTTGCTCCAGGCCCAGGGGCCGCTGATCATGGTCGCCACCTCGCCACGATTGAAGCGCGAGGCCATGACGTTGTAGTCGGTTCCCTCGGACAGCACGCCGGAGTCGATCAGCTCGCGCAGGCGTTGCGCGCCCTCCACGGCCCCGGCATTGTTGACGCCGATGTCGCCGACGTCATATCCCTCGGCGGTCCGCTTGTAGGGATAACCACCATTGGCGGCCAGCAGGGGCCAGCCGTAATAGGGTTCGCCGTAGTCGAACAGGATCGCCTTCTTGCCCTCCTCGCTCAGTTCGGCGTCGAGCTCGGCCAGGGCCTCGAAACTTTCCGGCGCTGTCTGGACGATATCCTTGTTGTAGATCAGGCCCAGCGACTCCACTGAAATGGGATAACCGTAGGTTTCGCCATTCCAGACCATCGCGTCCCAGGTGAAATCGAAATAGCGCTCGCGATACTCCGTCGACGGCGACATCCGCCCTTCTTCACCTCGCCGATGAAGGACTTCGGCTACGACATCAGCGACTATCGGGACGTCGACCCGCTGTTCGGCACTCTCGAGGACTTCGACCGCCTGGTGGAGGCCGCCCATGCCAGGGGGCTCAAGGTCATCATCGACCAGGTGCTGTCGCACACTTCCGACCAGCATCCCTGGTTCGTCGAGAGCCGTCAGAATCACGACAATCCACGCGCCGACTGGTATGTCTGGGCCGACCCGCGCCCCGATGGCACGCCGCCCACCAACTGGCAATCGATCTTCGGCGGTGCGGCCTGGCAATGGGATACCCGGCGCCGCCAGTACTATCTGCACAATTTCCTGGCCGAGCAGCCCGATCTCAACTTTCGCCATCCCGAGGTCGTCGAGGCCGTCCTCGGCGAAGTGCGTTTCTGGCTGGATCGAGGCGTGGACGGCTTCCGTCTCGACGCCATCAATTTCTGCACCCACGGGGAGCTGCGCGACAACCCGCCACGGGAGGCGCTCGAGGAAGGCTTCATGGGTGTCCGCCCGGACAATCCCTATGCCTTCCAGCACCATCTGCACGACAAGACCCAGCCCGAGAACCTGGCCTTTCTCGAGCGCCTGCGCGCCCTGCTGGACGAATACCCCGGCACCACTTCGGTGGGCGAGGTCGGCGACGACGATTCGCTGACGGTGATGGCCGACTACACCCGGGGCGGCAAGCGGCTGCACATGTGCTATTCCTTCGACCTGCTGGGCGAACGGCACGACCCCGACTACCTGCATCACACCCTGGCCACCATGGAAGCCCGTCTCGACGACGGCTGGCCCTGCTGGGCACTCGGCAACCATGACGTGACACGGCTGGCCACGCGCTGGAATGCCGAGCAAGACGCGGCGGCCCTGCGCCTCTACATGGCCTTCCTTCTCACCCAGCGCGGCAGTATCTGCCTGTATCAGGGCGAGGAGTTGGGATTGGGCGAAGTGACGTTGGACTTCGACTCCCTGGTCGACCCCGCCGGCATCGCCTTCTGGCCCGCCTACAAGGGACGCGACGGCTGCCGCACCCCGCATCCCTGGCGACACGACGCCGCTCATGGCGGCTTCTCGACGACCGCCCCCTGGCTGCCGATCGCCACCGAGCACCTGGCCCTGGCCGTGGACCGCCAGGAAGACGATCCGGCTTCACTGCTCAACGCCTATCGCGCCTTCCTCGCCTTCCGCCGTCACCATCCCGCCCTGGTCGAGGGCGAGGTCGTTCATCACCCGGTACGCGACGGCGTCATGCGCCTGGAGCGTCGGCACGACGACGAACGCCTCCTGGTGGCCCTCAACTTCACCGACGAGCCCCGCACCCTGCCCGCCCCGACGACCATCACGCCGCTGGACGACGCGCCGTCATGCGTCAACGGCCGATGGGAAGCGGGCAGCGTGACGCTGGCGGCACGAGGCATCGCCATCACTTCGACCGCCGATGGCTGGCCGGATCGCTGACATCGCTCGCCCCGGGCGCTCGGTACCGAATATGGCCGAGCTCCGAAGGGCGGGTCGGAGGATCCGGCACGGCCGGGACTGGGCCAGTCCCGGCCGTGCCGGTATGCTGGGCACCCAACGCATTCGGCATGGAACTCCGCTGTGACACCTCCCTCTCGGCATATCACACTCAAGGACTTGGCCCGCGAACTCGGCGTCTCGACCGCCAGCGTTTCCAACGCCTTCAACCGACCGGACCAGCTCTCGCCGCGCCTGCGCGAGCGTATCCTCAGCGAGGCCCAGCGCCTGGGCTATCAAGGACCGGATGCCCGCGCCCGCACCCTGCGCACCGGCCGCTCGCGGATCATCGCGGTAGTCCTCGCCGAGACCCTGACCTACAGCCTGAACGACGCGGTATCCAGCGAGCTGCTGACCGGGATCGCCGAAGTGCTCGACGATCATGGCCATACCCTGCTGTTGCTATCGGGTCGGCAACCCGGTTCGCGGCAGACCTCCGGCACGGCCAGCATGGCCGACGGTTTCATCGTCTATGGCCTGATGCCGAGCGCGATGCTGCTCAACGAACTGCCCGCCCAGCGCCCCCTGGTCGCCGTGGATTTCAACATCGACGGCCAGCCGATGGTGCACATCGACAATGAGCCCGCCAGTCACGCTATCGCCTGCTATGCCCTGGCGACACCGCCACGGCGCATCGGCGTGCTCGCCCTGCGACTCACCGAGACACCCTGCAACGGGCGGGTGACCGAGGAACAACCCTGGTTGACCGCCGAACGCACCATTACCCGCGCCCGTCTCGATGGCTTCCATCGCGCCTTCGAGGAACACGGCATCGACCCGGCGGCGGTGCCAGTGTGGAATATCGAGGAGAATACCCATGACATCTGCGCTCCGGTGATCGCCTCCATTCTCGACCTGCCCGACGACGAACGGCCGGATCTGCTGCTGTGCATGTCCGACCGCATTGCCCTCACCGCCCTGACCCTGGCCGAGCAGCGTGGCCTGCGCATCCCCGAGGACCTGCGCCTGACCGGCTTCGACGGCATCGCCGAAGGGCAGTACCGCTCGCGTTCAGTAGTGGTCGTGCCTTCTCGATGTACCGTGTCACGTTCGGCCTGACGAACCCAGCTACGCAGAGTCTCCGGTGTACAGCCAATCTTGGGGGCAATGGCGCCGGTAGACGCCCATTGGGTGGGGTAATCGACCGCGTGATCGAAGACCATGCGGACAACCCGCTTAACCTGGATATTGCATAAGACATGAAAAAGGCGGCTGAAAATCGGTTATAATTCAAGCTCCTACACAAGAACCAACCGCCTCAGCCGCCATGACAAAATGTACCACGCCGTCCGCTTCCTTTCCACGCTGCAAAGGCCGTCAGGTCATCGCCCGTTGAGTTATGGTGATTTCTGGTGTATGGAAGCAGGCTGAAAGGATGGCGTATCCTGTTGGTTGATCACCACCAAGATCACAACCAACAGAGGATGGATACGCCATGTCCAAGTCTAACCTGCATGCTC
>Ga0208813_1001411_pt1 | contig 12911 bp, 17 predicted proteins | sample MalvireepMed_904_FD_184250 | JGI IMG/M metagenome (GOLD analysis project Ga0208813, IMG submission 184250) | Marine viral communities from the Global Malaspina Expedition - Malaspina viral metaG DeepMed_904 (SPAdes) (version 2) | ecosystem: Environmental > Aquatic > Marine > Oceanic | place... | reverse complement strand
TAGCTCTGGGTTGCGTAAAAGAACTGCAAATAGCGTTAGCGAATTTCTGATTTGATGCTAATTTTATGAGTACTCAAAGCGTTAAAAAGGAAACGGTATGAAGAAGTTAGCGTTATTAACGGTAATGACATCTCTCGCCTTAGTCGGCTGTGAGAATATGAGTAACACTCAAAAAGGTGCGACGATTGGCGCGGTGACAGGTGCTTTATTAGGAAAAGGCACGGGTGACCACGATAAAAGTCGTTATGTCTGGGGGGCTGCTGTTGGTGCGTTAGCAGGTGGTGCTATTGGTTCCTATATGGACAAGCAGGAAGAAGAGTTTAGGGAAGAGCTGGCCGATAGCGGCGTTAAAGTCATACGTGAAGGCGATAACATTCGTCTGCAGTTACCAAGCAACATAACCTTTGCTACCGGCAGTGCAACCATTTCGCAAAGCTTCAACCCGGTTTTAGACGACGTTGCCCGAGTGCTGCAAAAGTATGAAAAAACCACCATGCTTATTCAGGGGCATACGGACAGTACGGGTACTGCTGAATACAATCAGCAGCTTTCTTTAAACCGAGCGAACGCAGTACGTAACCACTTGGTTGGTAACGGTGTTGATACCCGTCGTGTGACAACTGAAGGTTACGGTGAAAGTCAGCCAGTAGCAGACAACGACACGGAAAGCGGTCGTCAGCTAAACCGTCGTGTTGAGCTAAGAATTGTTCCCAATACCAAATAAACTTATGCGTTAAAGACTAACGCTGAAACTCCAGAAGTTGATTGTTTGCCGGCATAGTATGGGTGTTTTTCAAATGAAACCCATGCTGGCTGGCAAGCTTTGCAATCCATTGTTTATCACGTATTCCCATTTGGCTGTCGCGAGTACGCAAAGACTGATCAAACGCACGGTTGCTGTCACTGGTGAAATGCCCGTTGTCATTAAACGGCCCGTAAATACATAGAAACTTTACTGATTTAAGCTTGTCCGCTAAGTGATTAAACAGCGCTTCGACACCTTCTTTGGGCATAATGTGACAGGTATTAGCGGTAAATAAAGCATCGAACTGTCCATCAGGGGCAGACTGAAACACATCGAACTCAACCGGCAAAGGCTGGCCTTGTACGCCTTCTTTTTCAATTCGGGCTTTTACGCCCGGTAAATAGGCCGACTGGTCACTTGCTTGCCATTCTAAATGAGAGAGCTTTCCGGCGAAGTAGACGGCGTGTTGACCTGTACCACTTCCAACTTCCAAAACTCGTGAAGCTCTAGCAAAAGCGACTTCCAGAACCCCAAGTATTGGGTCTTTATTGTTTTCACAGGCTTGCGAGAACGGTAGTTCCATAAAATATCACCGAATTGTCTTATTAGTGTCGAATAATCTAACAACTCTCCGCAGCATTTTACATCCAGGACTTTCTCAAAGCTTCTACCCGGTATAAGGTGTTATCAATTAAAGCGTCACCTGTGGTTTCTTTAATAAAAGGAACTGACTGACCACCACAGGCAAGCACGAAGCCAACAGAGCACAGTTTAAAGCGACGCATAAACCAGCTTTGGTAAAACGAGGTTTGTTGAACTTTGTGAATGGGAAAGCAACGGTAATTAACGCCAATGAGACCTTTACGAATGTATATAAACTGACCGTCGTTTGCATACCCCCAGCGTTTCCATCGCAGCGCAATAAAAGGCAGGCTAGCTAGGAACAGGGCAACTAGGGCGGCTGAAAGTTGGTAATGGCCAAAGTAACTTATAACGATTGCAGACCCCACCAATAGCCAAAAGGAGACCAATGCGTTTCGCACCATTAACCGCTTACTAATAGGGTGAAACTTAATGCTGCCTATTTGATGCTCAGGCCAGGCATCTGCCGCCAGTTCCTCGGCTTCCTTCAAAGTAACGGAGGGAACCATTATTTTTCCACCTGCTGTGGAAGCACTGTGCCGCTCAACACTGGAATTAAGCTGCTCAAATTTCAGGTTCACGCGCTGTAGCAAGCGGTCTAGCCAGTTTTGTTGGTATACGATCATCTGTAGCCGGCGCAGTCGCATAGCCACCTCATGGCGGGTAAATAGGCCATTCCTTCGAATATAGCGGTCGCCTGAACGAGTAAGGCGAAAATCGTAAAAGGTAATGACCGAGCCAATGACAGAAATTAACGCCAGTAATGCAACAATAATGAAGGTGGCTGAAGCAATAACCAGAATGTATTGCCACATCGCGTACTGAGTGGAGGACATGAGCGCTTCCACGTCTACACCGAAACTTTCTATTCCTTCAATTACTTGTTCAGAAATAGCGTTGAAAAAGGGCGCTAACGCACCTAAGACAATCCAAATACGGTTGCTTGCTAAGCCGTGAATAACGAGATCTCTCACTGAACGAGTATTAAGCACAGTTTCTTGTTCTTGCTGCTGTCCTGTCTCAGGCTGAACTTCTGTGTCACTGGTGTGGTTCTTAAACAGCAATATTTCTTGCTTGAGTTTTTCGGCAACGGATTTGGGCAAAGCAATGATTTTCGCCTCTGCTTTGCTTGAACCGGCTGTATCAAGCAACATACAGACGTGATCAGTAAAGCGGTAATAAATAGGCTGCTCGAATCGAATGTTTTGAATGCGCTCAAAAGGCAAATCGATGTGCTTTTTTTGAAAAACACCCGAGTGAATCTGTGCTCGCTGCCCGGTAATTCGGTATTGATAAAAATAAAATTTAACCAACGCACTGACAGCGATAAACACCAAAATTCCAGCGACGCCAATAAGAATAGAAACAATATTGTCTGCCAGTTTCTGATACCCAACAACGAGGGCTGGAATTAAATAAACGAAGTTACTGGCGGTATTTTTTATAAATTGAATCGCAAAATAAATAATCGCGACCGGAGACAGTTTGAGCCATTTATCGCGGTATTCTTCAGTAACGCTTTCAATAGTGCTTATTTGTTCGTTATTCATTAGCCGCAATATCACCGTGTTCAAGTATATACTGACGAAGTTCACGTGCTTTCTCTTCGGGTAGGCCGGGTATGGCAAAGGTGTGCATAGCACCGCCTGCACTGAAAACCTCTAGTGAAGCCAAGCCAAAATGACGATCGATAGGGCCATGCTTAAGCTCGACGTGCTGTATACGCAATATGGGTTGGCTGATAATCGATTTGAAAATAACGCCGCTTTTGTAACTTAAGTCATGCTCTCGCAAAGCATAACCTTTGACTTTGTCGCCAATAATGCCGTAAACCGAGAGCAAAAAACCTAATGAAGCAATGGCAATAAGTAAGCCGGGAATGGCGTTTTGCATAGGGCTGGGCAGTTCAAACCAGGGTTGCCAATTAACGGCAACAAGTGCGACCAAAATAATAAGGCAAATAAGCAGGCGACAGAGTAAGTTCACTTTTACGTAGGCCGGGCTTAGCGGTAAAAAGTGTTGCTCACGCGCCTTGGCAAGGTCGTGGTTTTCGATTGTCTCATTAGAAAATGAATGGGTAGACATAACAGGCTGCTTGTTATTGTTGTTGCGGCTTAAGTTAGCAAGCTTTTCTGTCTATCGCTAGTGTCTGAAATGGTTTGATACAAATAAAAAGAGCGGCTAATTTGCCGCTCTTTTGAGTCTTAAAAAGTGCTTACTCTTTCACTTGAAGGTCGTTCTCAATATCTTTCACGCCTTCAACGGTTGAAGCTAAATTTTCAGCCGTATCAATATCAGCTTCACTTTCAACAAAGCCCGACAGCTGCACAATACCGTTGTTTGTTTCAACGCTAATATTCATGCTGTTCAAGTTGTCATCTTCAAAGATAACCGCTTTAACACGAGTGGTGATGATAGAGTCATCAATGTAGTCGCCAGCTTGGTCAGCTTTTTGCTCAGCGTAGTCACCCGCTTCTTGAGCTTCCTCTTTGGTTTTGTTCCAGGCATCTTCTGACTTTTCCTTGGTTTCATCCCAGGCGTCTTCCGATTTTTCCTGAGCTGAATCCATGGTTTCTTTAGCTTTTTGTTCAGCCTGTTCCATTTTGCTTTCAACTTCAGATTCTGCTTCGCTTGCTTCTTTTTCGCTACAACCTGATAGCGCAAGAAGCGATAAAGGAATTAAACTTGCGAATAAAGCTGCTTTTACGTTTTTCATAACTAACCTCCAGTGTTAACTAAAATACTAACGTCATTAAATATAGGACAATAATTGATGTTTATGGCGCTCTTTACAGATGTTTTTCAAAATACCCACAAAAAATAAAGTGATATTCATTAATTTGATGTAGCTCAATAATCAATTTGCCAGGTTCTCATAAACTGAAGAAAACACGATAGGAGTATTAGTTATGAGTCTATGGCAAGAGTTTTTCAGTGATCCGGTCATCTTTATTTCGTTTAGCGGGTTAGCTATTGTTATTGGTATGTGCGTTTTTTACGCTGTATTTTTCTATATAAAAATGGTCAAGTCGGAGCAAAAACGCAAATAAGCGTACCGGTAATCGAGAAAGGAGAGCCATGAAATATATTTTTCAGGTTCATATAAAAGACGGGCATACAGCAGAAGAGTATGCGGAAGCCTGGGTTAAAGCGAGCAAGATCATTCAGCGTGCGCCAGGAGCAAAGGGAACAGAGCTTCATCGAAAAATAGGCGATGAAAAAACGTTAATTGCTATAGCGTCCTGGGACACGAAAGCGCAGCGGGATGCGATGGAAGGACAGCATAGCCCGGAGGTCGCTGAAATTATTCGCAGCGCTGCGCCATTTTGCGACATTACGCCCTTAGGTGAGTTCGAAGACCCTGACTGGGTGGTATTACCGCCTGACAACACCTAAAAGACAAACATGTTTCAGACTTTGGTTAACCAGCCGTGTTTGTCTTCCGCTTTGCCCCACTGAATATCATTTAAGGCTTTGCGGAGTTTCAGTGTTGTTTCGCCGGGTTTGCCGGTGCCAACAGAAAACTCTTTGTTGTTATGAATAAGGGTGCCAACTGGCGCCAATACAGCAGCCGTACCGGACAAAGCAGCTTCACAGCTTGGCTTCGCGGCGCGCTCTAGTAGCTCTTCAACACTCAACTCTCGCTCCGATACCTTCATTCCTAAATCTTTCGCGATAGTGAGAATAGAATCACGAGTGACACCGTGCAAAAAACTGCTATCCAGTGCTTTGGTGATAATCTCATTGCCATCGATAAGCAGAAAGTTTGCAGCCCCGGTTTCCTGAACGTCACCATTAGGGCAAAACAGAACCTGGTCAGCGTTAACAGAAGCGCGAGCTTTAAGAATTGGCTGGAGCGCGCTGGCATAATTACCGCCACTTTTTACCATCCCCATGTGGGCGGCACAGCGTGAACCATCTTCTTCAAGCAGTAACCGCAATGCTTTATCGCCGCCTGAGAAATAGTCGCCAACAGGAGACAAAAGAACATAGAGCATGGATGAGTGCGTAGGCGAAGCGGCTTTACCAATAGCGGCTTCGGTGCCAATGTGGGTTGGTCGAATGTACATAGAGCCCGGAGGAGCAGGGACTTCTTCGCTAAAGTGTTTTACAACATCGATAATCATATGTTCGAGCATAGATTCGTCGAACGCTGGCAATGACAGCAGCTCGCTGCTCTGTTGCATACGTTTCACATTTCTATCCATCCGAAAAATATTAATTGAGCCGTCCTCATGCCGGAAAGCTTTTAGCCCCTCGAAGCAGGTGCTAGCATAATGCAAAACATGGGCACCTGGGTGCAACTGAATAGCGTCGGACGGAACAAGTTCAGGCGTGATCCAATTTGAGTTTTCATACGTTGCTAACGCCATTTGTGGCATAAATACAGAGCCAAAAGCTGCCATAAGTTAATCCTGCTCGAGTAAAAAGTTGCGCAGTAATATACCATATTTTTTAACAATCGGATGACACTGACTGAACAGGTTCCTTATGATTCAAATTTCTCAGCGCGTTCAAATTGCAGAAAATGAAATAGAATGGCAGTTTATCCGTTCCAGTGGGGCGGGTGGTCAGAACGTCAATAAGGTGGCCACGGCCGCTCAACTTATTTTTGATATTCAGGCTTCGTCACTACCGGATTTTTATAAACAACGACTGCTTAAAAAGCATGATCACCGTATTACTCAAAGTGGCAAAGTGATTATTAAAAGTCAGGAAACACGTAGCCAGGCAAGGAACAGAGAACTAGCATTAGAGCAACTGACAGAGCTTATTCGAAGCGTTTCGAAAACACAGAAAAAGCGTATTCCGACCAAACCAAGCCGGGCAGCAAAAGAGAAGCGCTTGAATAAGAAGAAGCAGCACGGCCAGAAAAAGGTGCTTCGCAAAAAAGAGTTTTAGCTTCCCATATTTCTGGTTTCACTTGAGCAGGTTATCCGTGTGCACTCCAGTATTAGCTCTTTTAACTCGCATTGGCTACAGTAGTCACAGCAACGAATATCACTGGCGACAAGTCGCTTTTCTAAGAGTAAACGCTTTAATTGCTCTTTACTCAGGGATAGTTGCAAACGTTCAGGTTTGTTCCTGCGCATGGTTCAATTCCTCCAGTTGTTGAACGTAGTGACCCACACAACGAGAATGTTGGCACCCCGTAACAAGTAATTGGCAGCAGTAGCGGCACAAGTCTTTAACTTGTCTGGAGTTCGAGGTTGTTCGCCATTTCTCAAGCTGCCGACTCGCATCTTCTTGTTTTTCTTGAGCAAGGAATTGGTTATTGAGTCGAATATAAACAGCGATTAGCAAAACTGATGCCGTCGTGTAGGTTTGTATTGCATTAGCAGTTAATGCCGCTTCTTCTGCTGCACATCGAGCATTGTCAATAGTCTCAGATAGTATTGAGGCTGCGCTGCAGTAGCTTTTTTGCTGTAAATACTGGGTAGCTTCTTGCAGATGTTTCTGACTGCTAAAGTAAGCTGTGTAGGCATTATTCATTTTTGTTTCTTTCCCTATTGATCGTTATTGAAAACAAGTTAACGCAAATGATAACTGTTCGCAATAGGGTTTTTTGTAAATGTTCTTTTAAACGATCAAAAGCGACTGTTTGTGCGTAACACAGACTATAAGTAAATTTCTGAGGTCATTATGAAACACTATAAACAGAGCGACTTAGCCCAAATGAAAGATAGAGAGCGGGCTCGTTTCGTGAACTGCTTGTCTGGCTTTAAGAGCGCCAATGTCATAGGTACTCGCGATCGTCATCAGCAGGATAACCTGGCAATTGTGAGCTCTGTTGTTCACCTTGGTAGTAATCCGCCTTTTCTCGGTTTTATTATGCGCCCGCAATCAGTTACCAGGCACACCTGGGAGAATATCGAGGAAAGTGGTGTGTATACTATTAATCATGTTGGCGAGAGCTTTTTTAAAAGGGCGCATAAAACCTCTGCCCGCTACCCGAGAGAGCAGTCCGAGTTTGATGCTTGTGACCTAACACCTGAGTTTATGGATGGTTTTCACGCGCCCTATGTGGCTGAGAGCTCTTTGCGTATTGGTATGCAATTGGTTGAAATTATTCCGATACAACACAACGACACGGCGCTTATTGTTGGCGAAGTGCGTTGGGTCGATGTACAAGAGGATGTAGTTCAAAGTGATGGTTATATCGACATTGAAGGTCTGGGTACTATGACTATTTCCGGACTAGATGGTTATCACTCGACCTCTCGCGCAGCGCGTTTGTCTTACGCAAAGCCCGACGAAGAGTTGCGCGAATTGCACATCAACGGCGAGACTAAAGGCTAATAATATCGGGCGCTTTACGGCTGTGTTCTTTAGTGATCCAGAATAGCAATAAGCCTGCGAGGGACAAACCGCAGCCGACCCAACCGGTACCTTGCCAGCTCAGTGGTGAAACAATAGCTAAACCACCGAGCCAGGCGCCTAAGGCGTTGGCCGCGTTAAATGCGGAGTGATTCAGCGATGCGGCTAAGGTTTGTGCTTCTCCCGCTACATCCATAAGGCGGACCTGAAGCGCGGGAACCAAAGCCGCTGCACTGCCAAGTAGCAGGACCATTGGCATAACGCTCCAAATGCTTTCTAGCGTAAAGGGGAAAATACCTAGTACAACTGCTGACCAAATAAGTGAGCCACCAATCGTTAACTTAAGGCTTCGGTCCGCTGCCCAACCGCCGACTAAACTTCCTGCTAACGAGCCGATACCGTAGATAAGCAATGCAATAGGTATCCAGTGGGGAGCCAGTCCGGTAGCGTTAATCAAGGTGGGGGCTATGTAGCTTAAAACCGCAAACATGCCGCCAAAACCGATAGCGCCAATAGCCAGCGTTAGCCAAACCTGTGGGTTCTGTAAGGCTCTCATTTCGCCTCGAGCAGAGGTTTTTTGTTCGTTTGGATGTTGTGGAACCACAAGTGCAATCATAACCAGTGCAACTAAACCTAATGCACCAACAGTGTGGTAGACCGTACGCCAGTCGATGAGCTGCCCGAGCCATGTGGCTAGAGGGTTACCAACCAAAATGGCGATGGTAAGGCCCATCATAACCATAGTGACAGCCATACCGCGTTGGTTCCGGCGTACCATATCGGCAGCGACCAAACAGGCTATGCCAAAATAAGCCCCATGCGGCAGACCAGTTAGAAATCGTAAAATTTGCAGCAAAAAGTAATTATCGGCCGATGCGCTGGCAAAATTACCAATAGCGAAAACGAACAACAGTATGAGTAGCATAGGCTTACGAGGAAAGCGCGCAAAGAGGATAGTAATAAGTGGCGCACCGACAACAACACCTAAAGCGTAAAGACTGATTAAGTGCCCGGTTGTACGCGTGTCAGTATTAAAATCGGTAGCGACGTCAGGCAGCAAACCCATAATCACGAACTCACCGATACCAATAGCAAAACTGCCAATGGCCATGGCAAATATAGCCAGTCGAACTTGTGCTTTGGAGAACTGAGTCATGGGGCTGGCTGTATTCCTGTACTTATCGTCTTTGTTAAGAGTGCGCAGTTTAGCGAATGTGGCAGCTATTGCAATTACTTGCTTTATACTGTACAAATAACCAGTATCTGTAAACCTCAGCAAAGGACACAACCATGGCTGTAGTAACCCAATACGTAGTGATTCGCGATGGAGCCGAAAAAATGACATTTACCTCGAAAGCCGAAGCTGATGCACACGATAAAATGTTGGATATGGCAGAGGCGCTAACGCCCTTAATTGAAAGCAGCGAGCTTTTTACTGACGACAAGCAGCTTGAAGATATGGCGATGTTTTTAGCGAAAGAACGAGAAAATGTTTTAATAGCTCTGGGCGCCAAGAAACCGAAAAAGCCGAAAGCAGAAAAAGCACAGGCAGAGAAAGTAGAGAATAAAGCGGGCAATAAAGAGGCGACCAAGGCAGCATAGCTTTGGTGCTCGAGAAGACTTTGGTAATATAGCAGTCTCTCTTTAAAAGACGTAATAAATAGGATCAGGCTATGACGCAAGAAACGATTTACCACATTGGTACTCCGGGTAAACCATGGGGTGCGGAAGAAAAAGCGCAATGGTTAGCGGAGCAAACTCAAAAGCGTTCATACTTTGATGATGTTGTTAGCAAAATAGAGACATTTAAAGACGACTTTGACGTTGAACAATATGGCGAGTTGGCTTACGAAAGCGCTACTTACCCGTTATTCGCGGTGAAAACTAAGAGTTGGGACAGTAATAAACCGACGGTATTAGTCACTGGTGGTGTACACGGCTACGAAACAAGTGGTGTTCACGGTGCGTTGCGTTTTATAGAAACCCAAGCCAATAGCTATGCAGAGAACTTTAACGTTGTTGTTGCACCGTGTTTAAGTCCGTGGGGCTATGAAACCATTAATCGCTGGAATCCGGCAGCTATTGATCCTAACCGTTCGTTTGTTGCTGAATCACCGGCTGGCGAGTGCGCTCATATTATGAAGTACGTTGCGGATTTAGGCGTAGATATTCTGGCGCACATTGACTTGCATGAAACCACAGATACTGACAACAGTGAGTTTCGTCCGGCAAAAGCCGCAATGGATGGTACCGTGAATACTAATTGGAATATCCCTGACGGCTTCTATTTGGTCGGTAATGCCGAAAAGCCTTACCCGGAATTCCAAAAGGCCGTACTGGACTCTGTTGAGAAAGTCACACACATAGCGGACGCTGACGATGAAAATAAACTGATTGGCGAAGACATTGCGCAGCGAGGTGTTATTTTACTGCCAACGTCTAAGCTGGGACTTTGCATTAGCTTCAGTAAAGCAGAGTACGCCACAACCACAGAAGTTTACCCCGACAGCCCCAAAGCAACGCCTGAGCAGTGTATTGAAGCCCAGGTCGCTGCAGTAACTGGCGGATTGGATTTTTTGAAGTAAAACCCAGCCGACAGTGAAGTGGCTAGCGTCGTGTCGCCGGGCGGTTTTGTCTCGGCGCACGGCGCGAGTTATTTGGTCGGCTACCTCTGGGCTTTTGGATAGGCTCAGGTTTTATGCTCGGATCGGGCTCAAAACCCGGAACCACTTCTTTCGGTATCTCATTCTTGGTCAGCTTTTCAATGTCGCGTAGCAACTTATGTTCGTCAACGCAGACCAAAGAAGCGGCTTCGCCTTCGCTGCCGGCTCGACCGGTACGTCCAATGCGGTGCACATAGTCTTCGGCAACCTGCGGTAATTCAAAGTTGATAACGTGAGGTAATTCGTCGATATCAATACCGCGCGCGGCAATATCCGTCGCGACTAAGACTCGTAATTTACCCGCCTTAAATTGTGCTAAGGCTTTGGTTCTGGCGCCCTGGCTCTTATTACCGTGAATAGCCATCGCCGGTAAGCCATCGTCAGTGAGTTGAGTCGCCAAGCGGTTTGCGCCGTGCTTGGTGCGGGTAAACACCAACACTTGTCGCCAGTTTCTGCTGCCAATTAGATAGCTTAATAGCTCGCGTTTGCGTTTTTTATCGACAGGGTAGACACGCTGCTCAATTGTATCTGCTGCTGCATTCTGGCGTGCAACTTCAACCAGTTTAGGTTGATGCATAAACTGCTGAGCCAACGCTTTAATCTCTTTAGAAAAAGTGGCTGAGAAGAGCAGGGTCTGACGCTGTTCAGGAATCAGCTTCATGACTTTTTTAATGTCATGAATAAAGCCCATGTCTAGCATCCGGTCAGCTTCATCTAATATCAGCACATCAATCTTGCTTAAATCGACGGTACCCTGACGGCTGTGATCAAGCAGTCGTCCTGGTGTTGCGACTAAGATATCGACGCCGCGACGTAACGCATTAATTTGCGGGTTTATGCCCACGCCACCGAAAATGACCAGCGATTTGAGGCCTGTGTACTTTGCGTAGGTGTTGAGGTTGTCCTCAACCTGAGCTGCTAACTCACGTGTCGGTGTTAATATTAGCGCTCGAATAACAGGCTTACCTTCTGTCTTCGTCGAAGACAAGTTATGCAATAAAGGAAGCGTGAAGCCTGCTGTTTTCCCGGTTCCGGTTTGTGCCGCTGCCAGTAAGTCATGACCTTTCATTACGGTCGGAATGGCTTGCTCTTGAATCGGGGTAGGGGTGGTATAACCGCACTCAGTAACGGCTCGTAAGATATTGTCGTTCAGTCCTAGTGACTGGAACGAGCTCTGATTTTGTTCTGTGGACATGAAGCTCCGGGAATTTTATTTAAATAGACATCACAGTTGCTGTGATTTTCGCTGCATTATAACACAGCCGTACCAGCACAGTTTTAGTTATTATTTTTGATTTGCATCAACTATCGTTTCGGAACGCGTGTTTTCTTGTGAGCTGACCGGTGATTCTGCTTAATGCTTCAACAAAACTGTTATATATTGGTTATCTTAGCCAAGACAAACTTATCGCTTTAAAACGGACTGCGCTGTAACGGAGAACTGCTCATGGAAGTAAAACACGCCTTTACTGATTTTCTGGAAATTATTCCCGATGGTGCAGTTGTTATAAACCCGCATGGCTTTATTGTTGCAGTGAATCAAGCGGCCGCCGCAATGTTTGGCTATTCGTCCTCTTCTATGTTGGAAATGCCACTTAACTGTTTGTTACCGGAAGAGTTTCGGGAAAAGCATGGCGAACATCTGTCTAAGTTTTTTAAACATCCGGGGCGGCGCTCCATGGGCAATGGATTAATCTTTCCCGCCGTACGACGTGATGGCTCCAAGTTCTACGTCGATATTATGCTGAACCAAATGGAAATTGACGGTGAACTGTTTGGTATTGCGATAGTTCGAGACTATACCTTGCTGAAAAAAGCTGAAGACAAAATTCGTTTAGAGCTTGAGTTTGAAAAGCGCCAGGCGCTGACTGATCATCTTACCGGCATTATGAACCGCCGAGCTTTCACCACTCAACTGACCGATGAAATTGCGCAGCTGGAACAGCACGGCACACCGTTCGCAGTCAGCTTTATCGACCTGGACGACTTTAAAGACATTAACGATGAATATGGTCATCAGTACGGTGATGAAGTCCTGCAAAAAATTGCTGAGCTTATTCGCCTGCACAGCCGCCATACCGATTATGTTGCCCGAATTGGCGGGGATGAATTCGCCACTATTCATCCAATGATTACAGCCAATGACGCAGAGCAAATGATGCAGCGTTTAAGAGCCGAGTTGGTCAGTGGAATAGGGCATGCGAACTTGCCAGTAACCTTGTCTATTGGCCTGTGCCAGTGTGATAAACCATCAGAGCACTATACCGTTGAAAACATTATGGCACGCGCAGATCGAGCCATGTACCAGGCGAAAAAAGAAGGTAAGAATGCCGTTGTTCTGACCGGTTAGCTTCTCTTGCGTTAAGTCGTGTAATTTTGTTTGATTATTGACCATGGTCTGGCCTAGAGTAGCTTTAGGCTATGTAAGGAGAGAGCATGGGCGTTTTCACATCTTACCTGCGAATTATTTTGTTGATTTTTGGCGTACTGGCAGGCATTCAGCTACCGGGCTTCGTCGACCAATATGGTAAAAGCCTCAATGC
>Ga0208813_1001408_pt1 | contig 12927 bp, 11 predicted proteins | sample MalvireepMed_904_FD_184250 | JGI IMG/M metagenome (GOLD analysis project Ga0208813, IMG submission 184250) | Marine viral communities from the Global Malaspina Expedition - Malaspina viral metaG DeepMed_904 (SPAdes) (version 2) | ecosystem: Environmental > Aquatic > Marine > Oceanic | place... | reverse complement strand
CTGACGAACAACGATTTAGACCCACCGACCTCACTCCAAACCGACCCCAATCGGCGCCCTCCGGAGGCAGAGGTCAGAGGTTCGAATCCTCTCGGGCGCGCCATGAATATCAAGGACTTGCGTGAAAACGCAGGTCCTTTTTTTGGCTTGTGCCCCGCAGTTCTTTTTCGGTCCATAGCCCCCCCTCAAGTAAGAGCTCACATAAGAAACCGAATTGGCCCGAAGCTTGCCACCTTCCATCAAGCACATCCTGCCGGGGATCTACACGGGAGCTTTGCATAGCCAGAATCAAGGCCATCGTGTATTCCGGCACAGTATTGACGGCATAGCCTCGACGCTGGCAACCGATATACCCAATCTAGAGCATGCATGTGTGTCGATCATGTCGTAGCCCCGTGGCCTCCACTGCGATTAACTTCAACTCCGGCAATTGCTCCAAGCTCTCTGAGTTCAGTGGTACCTTGTTTATTACAGAAATGCCGACTCCATTAAGACGCTCAACAACCTGATCATCCGTCGTCGTTTCGTAGCTAACCCATTCGCGTCATCCCAATGCCCCTAGATAGCGATGCCTGACCCCTCATTCACGGTACCAAGGGGGGGTGACTGTGGAGGCTATAGCCCTGTACACGAATGCCCGTTGTCTACCACAATCTCGACCCCGGTCATGGCGCGACTGGCATCGGAAGCCAGTAGCAGAAGCGACCCATCAAGGTCTTCAAATGTGCAAAATCGGCGCGTGGGAATTCGCATCCTCAGTCGCTCACCAACACTGCTTTCAAGCAGCTCCTTATTGATCTCGGTGATCACGTAACCGGGCGCGAGAGCATTTATGCGGATTTCATGCCTTGCCAGCTCCAGCGCCATAGAGCGCGTTAAATGCGCAAGCCCCGCCTTGGCAGCAGAATACGGCCCCACTCCTCCACCAACACGGTTGCCAAGAATGGAGGTGATGTTGACAATGTTACCGCCACTCCCCGCATTCACCATCCGACGCGCCGCCTCCTGGGCCACAATCCAAGCCCCTTTGAGATTGGTATCCAGGATGATATCCCAGTCGCTATCGTTATAGTTGAGCACTGAATTGGTGTCGCTTACACCGGCATTATTAATAACCACATCTACACCACCCCAGAGGCTGCAGAGATGGTCCAGCGCAGCCGAGACAGAGTCCCGCGAGGTCACATCCAGCTCCACTGCGGCGGCATGGCCACCCAATCCGGTGATTTCCGCCACCAGCCTCTCCAGTTGCGCTATCCTGCGGGCGCCCACCAGAACTCGCGCTCCGGCAGCCGCCAGCGTTTGCGCAAAGTGGCGCCCCAACCCACTAGAGGCTCCAGTAACCAGTATTCGCTTACCTTTAAGTTGAAACGGTGTTTGTACCGCCACAGAGAAAGCCCTCCTACCCGGAAAATATGTTGCTCCATACTCTCACTGCCCCTGTGGTCGCACAGACCCTGGGACATACCAGCCAACGGTCGCGGTCATCTCACCGTTGGCGGTGTAAATACCGTCACACCAGGCGCCTCGCCCTTGTAGACTTCAACATCGACCAGGCATGACATTGCACTGGGCCCCTGAGCCAGGCGCGAAGTACCCTCATCCCGCGTTAACACGTTAGGGTTACCGTGCAAGCAAGAAACGCCTGAGGTGTCATCAGATGGCGGGTTGTACCAGGCACCGGTGTTCAGTTGCAGAACTCCGGAACGTATATCCTCGCTCAGTACTGCAGTACATAGGCAAGAACCACGGGGGCTATACACACGCACGAGTGCCCCGTCTTGGATGCCGCGAGATACTGCATCCTCAGGGTTGATAAGCACAGGCTCACGGCCATTAATTTTGAATGTTCGACTGTAACGACCGTGGTCAAGCTGGGAATGAAGTTTGTTTGCGGGCTGATTTGAAATCAGGTGTAGTCTATGGTCATTTGCGGGGCGCCCTAACCATTCCTTAGGCTCATTCCAGAAGGGGAACCCCGGCGCTTCCTTATAACCAAAAGCCGCGACTCTCTCAGAGAAGATTTCAATTTTACCGCTAGGCGTTTTCAGGGGATACGTCTCGGGGGCCTCGCGAAACTGTTTCAGAAGTACCTGGGGCTCTCGTGGGTTGGAATTCTCAAACCAGCCACGCAACTTGAACTCGTCGAATTCTGGCAACTCAATGCCAACAGACTTAGCCTTATCTCTTGTTTCAGCATACAGAACGTGTAGCCACGCTTCCTCATCACGATTGCCGGTAAAGGCCTCTTCGACACCCATGGCTCTGGCCAGCAACCTGAAAATGTCATAATCAGCCCGACTCTCCCCAACAGGCTCAATAGCTTTTTCCATATAAACCAAAAACGGATCCCGGCTGGACGATGCGATGTCGTTTCGCTCAAGGGGAGTCGCGGATGGCAAAACAATATCCGCGTGCCGAGCCAGCGAGTTCCAACACCATTCATGCACCACAATCGTGTCTGGCTTCTGCCACGCTTGCCTCATCCGAACAAGGTCCTGGTGATGGTGGAACGGGTTACCGCCGGCCCAGTACACCAGTTTGATCTCGGGGTACACACACGTCATCCCATTGTACTCAAAGGTTTCACCTGGATGGAGCAGCAAATCCGTAACCCGTGCGACCGGGATAAAGCTTTTAACCGGGTTTTGCCCCTGGGGTAACGCAGCTCCGGGCATGCCTTGGTAATTGGCGCCTATGGCATTCATTGCACTGTAGCCAAAGCCGATGCCGCCGCCGGGGGTTCCCAGCTGCCCTAACATCGATGCAACAGCAATGGCAGCCCAGTACGGTTGCTCACCGTTATCCTGTCGGGTAAGCGACCAGCTCACCGAAATCATCGTCCGTTTGGTGGCCATTTCAACAGCGAGATCACGGATCTCAGAAGGCTGAAGACCGGTTCGTTGGCTCGCCCATTCCGCCGATTTGGGCTCACCGTCATCCTCGCCCAGGACGTATTGGAGGAAGCGCTCAAAACCCACGGTGTATTTCGACAGGAATGCCTGGTCTACAAGATTCTCTTCATGAAGGGTATGGGCTATGCCCAGGAGGAGGGCTACATCACTACCCGGGTGGATGGGATACCAGCGAGCATCAGATTCAGGCAACATATCTGAACGCAAAGGCCCTACATTGACAAATTTCATGCCGTTGGCTGCCGCATCCCGCACGCCTTGCGCCTGGCCATGGCGCCCAACGCCACCATTGGTCACCTGCCCATTTTTGATGGGCACTCCGCCAAACGCGACAAACAGTTCACAGTGGTCCTTAAGAACGTCCCAGCTCGTCGCGCCATTGACCATTGAGTAAAAGTCACCAAGCACATACGGAAGCGTCACTTCTGCGGCGGCGTAACTATAGGTGTTAACAGAGTAGGTAAACCCGCCAATCGTGTTGAGAAAGCGCTTGAGCTGGCTCTGTGCGTGGTGAAAGCGGCCAGCACTGGACCAGCCATAGGAGCCACCGAAGATCGCCTGGCTCCCGAACTGACTGCGAACCCGCTCCAGTTCTCCACTGACAAGCTCTATGGCCTTTTCCCACGAAACCTCGACGAAATCATCGTTGCCCCTGCGCCCGCCACAGTTTCCCGGCCCCTTCTCCAGCCAACCTTTACGTACCATTGGTTTTTTAATTCTTAATGGGCCGTCGAGCACATCCACAATTCCCTGTCCAATTGGGGAGGGGTCCGGGTCCTGTTCGAAACCGCTCATCGCGGTTACAACCCCGTTATCAGTATGGACCCGATAAGTACCCCAGTGGGTGCTGGTGAGCGTGCCTTTGTCCAAGCGTGCAGAATTCATGTGCGACTCCTATTTGTTATACAGGAATCAAAGCACACAGAACAACCAAATACAAATACTTGGTTTATTTTTTAATATCCGAGGGTTTTTACCTGATTCTAGTCATTCGACTGGATTGGCAGATAGAGCCGCCTAAGAGCAACCGGCTGCAACCTGGCTCAGGGCTAGCCAGCCGTGTTATAATCCGGAAGCAACCCTAGAGAGATTGCCACCTGAACCAACTCCGCAAACGAATCTACCTGCATCTTTGCCATCATATTGGCACGATGGCCTTCAACTGTTTTCCGGTTGATTTGCAACTGGTCTGCGGCCTCCTGGTTAGAAAGCCCCTTCACAATGAGCTCCAGAACCTGACGCTCCCTTCGGGTCAGGCTCTCATAGTGCTCACGCATCCGTATCTGCGAACCCTGCCGGAACCGGCGTACTCGATCTTTCTCAAGGGCATTGTGCACATGATCAATCAGCAGCTGGTCATCGAAGGGTTTCTCGATGAAGGTCAGGGCTCCTTGCGTGAGCGCAGTTACCGCCATGTCCACATTTCCGTGGGCTGAGATCATGATAACGGGCAACTCAATGTTGTGCTCGGGCAGCTTCTTCTGGGCATTAATCCCACTGAGCCCAGGCATCCGGACATCCATTACGATGCACCCGCTTTGGTTCACATCAGCTTGGTCAAAAAAATCCAGGGCATTTTCAAACGCCTGAACCTTCAACCCAACGGACTCAAGCAGCCATTTCAAGGAATCTCTTACATCAGCGTCGTCATCAATGACAAATACTGTTTGAGAGTCGGTCTTCACAGTCATAGTGTCAGTCAGCAGCATCTAAAGTGAAAGAAAAGCGGGCGCCACGTTCAGGCAGATTTTCAGCCCATAACTCGCCACCAAGATTCTCTACCAATGTACGGCTTATGGCCAGCCCCATCCCAAGGCCGGATTGCTTTGTCGAAAAGAAACGATCGAAAAGGCGCGGCAGGTCGGCTTCCGAAATTCCACCCCCCTGATCCTCAACCCTCACGCATACGTGCCCCGGCACTTGATCGTCTACCTTAACTCTCACTGTCGCAAAGGGCTCTTCACAATCATAGGCGCTAGCTTCGATTGCATTAACAATCAAGTTCAACAAAACCTGCTCCAGTTGGACACGGTCACCACGAACCAACGGTAACCCCGCCGGCACCTGACAAACTACACGCACATGATGCCGCTCCGCAGTCGACTCACAGAAGTCCACCATCTCTTGTATCAATTCCGAGAGATCAAGGTCAGAGATGACGGGCTCTTGCTTACGAGTAAAGTCCATCATCCGATGAATAATTTCACCAGCCCTGAGTGCCGTGCGTATGCTTCGGCTGATCGGAAGCTCCAGGTCGCTCCAGGTGATCCTTTCCTGACCGGCAAAGCGCCGTTCAACCCCACGCAAGTAATTAACCACAGCCGACAAGGGCTGGTTCAGTTCATGGGCCAGACTCGAAGCCAGTTCCCCCATTGTCACCAGTCGGCTGGCATGGTCAATATCCGCCTGGTATTGCTTAAGCTGCTCCTCTGCCGCCTTCTTCTCTGTGAGGTCATGAGCCACCAGAGAAAAGTACTCAATATCGCCATGAAGCGAGCGGTGCGCCAACAGCTCCAGCATGACAGGGATACGACGACCTTTGAGACTCCGCATATCCAGCTCACCGCGCCAGTTTCCGGAACGCCGGGCTGCGGGAATACCCTCATCCATCAACTGAGCATGCCCCTTTTCGGTAACAAACCAGGACAACGGAAACGAACTGTAGTCAGTTTGCTCCAACTGCAGCGCCATTCTAGCGACTTCATTTAGGTGAGAAACGGTAAGGTCCAGGTTCAGAAAGATCACAAGATCCTGGGTACTCTCCAGAACACGGGCAAGGCGCCGGTTTGCCTTATCGGCTTTGATTCGATGGGTAGCATCCCGCGAAACCACCAGAATTTCACTAATCTCGTTTGTCTGCGGGTCACGGATGGTACGACTGGTGCTTTCCAGCCAAGTGTAGTGGCCATCCTTGCAGCGAAAACGATAGGTATGCGTATACAGGCCCCGGTCATAATTCACCGTAGGCGCCCGCAACCTGAAATCTTCCACATCATCGGGGTGGTAGAGATCATAGGCAGACATGCCGACAATCTCTTCAACGCTGTAGCCAAGCAAATGAGTGACGGCCGGAGAAACATAAATAAACCGCCAATCCTCCGGTGTATGCCGGGAGATCATATCCGTAGACTGTTCTGCCATCTCTGCCAGGAGCCGATTGCGCTCAGCATCATCTGTCAGAGCCGTAAGCCCTTCTTCCGGAGTTCGGGTTTTCATTTGCAGCAGGTTCTCCCAAACGTGGTTGCCTCACTGGAGCTTATTCTGACGATCTCCGGGGCCCGTGACCATACGGCCGCAGAACCCCGACTCCGCTACCTCAGGAACTCTTTGCTGAAGGCCTTGAACTCCGCAGCGTCAGACCTGCGTAGCCATTCAAAGCCGACCATCTCTCTGGTGACTATTCGGGCTCCGGCCTGCTCCATCCTGCGTAAAGCAATGTCGGTATCGTAGGGTTTTCGCGCTGAAATGGCGTCAGCCACAACAAACACATCCAATCCTTTCTCCAACATCCTCAGCGCAGACTGCATAACGCAAGCCTGAGACTCCATTCCACAAAGCACAACCTGCTTTCGACCATGTGACTGAAACGCCTTCTCAAACTCAGGGTCATCGATACAGGCAAAGAAAGTCTTGCCGTAGATCTTGTCGGGGTCGATCAGTTCGCGCAGACTTTCCTCCGTATGTCCCAGCCCGTCGGGATATTGCTCGGAGCCAATTACCGGAACCTCCATCAAACCCGCCAACCGGACCAGCCAGCTGCAATTTCTTACAAGCTGCTCATTTTCATGAACACCAGACAATAAGCGTGCCTGAACATCAATGACCGCAACAACGGCGTTGTCTTTATCCATCATCATTTGACAGCTCCTGTTCTTACGCCTGACGGCGGTCGACCATGTTGGTAGCAAATCCCTCAGCAACCACGGTGTCACCGACTTTGCATACCGTCTCAAGCTTTACCCGACGGCGCTCCTCATTGATCTCGACCACCTTGGCAGACGCAACAACTGTGTCACCAATGTGTACCGGTGCCTTGAACTTGATCTGCTGATCAATGTAGATGGCCCCAGGCCCTGGCAGACGCGTTCCCAGAACAGCCGAGATCAGTGCTGCGCTGAACATGCCATGAACAATACGCTCCTTGAACGGTGTGGTTCTGGCGTACTCCACGTTGATATGCACGGGATTGTCATCACCACTGATACCGGCGAAGAGCACGACATCTGCTTCAGTAATCGTCTTCGCGTAGAACGCTTCCATTCCAACTGTCAGGTCTTCCAGGTAGTAACCGTGTAGCTCTTGCATTGTGCTTTCCTCTATTTGATCCATGCACCCACAACGATAATGGTTTACCACCAACAAACCAAGTATTTTTACTTGGTTTTTTTAGAATGCTCTGATAGCCTTCTTTCAACAACAAAGACAACACCGCTTTGTACAAGAGAGGAAAGGGTATGCAGAGCCAACCCGTAAGCATTTTCGAACGCGCATTCAAGAAACTGGTTCCCGGTGGGCTGGAATCCGTTAGCCGGCGCGGTGCCGACATCATGAACATTGCTGCAGACCTTCCAGACGCCGATGCCTCGATCGTCCAGGAGTGGATAGACAACTGCCTTTCAGAAAACGGCGGTCAGGTTGAGGCTCGAAACCGGGCGGCAATGCTTGGGCGCGCCTACCTGAAGCTATCAAGAGCAGGGAAGATACGTTTTCTGGGCTTGCTCGCCGAGCAGTACGGGGTGAACGAAAGCAGCGTCGAAAACGCCATCAGACAGTGGCAGAGCGCTGACCCCGGACAGAAAACCTTGGCAGCACAGGCCCTACGCAAAGCATTAGAACCGAGCCGCACGGCTTTGCTCAAGCAATTCAATGGAGTTCCTTCAGGCGTCAAGTTTCTGGTCGACATGCGAGATGAGCTGCTCACTTTTTGCAAGGATTACCCTGCCCTGAAACCACTGGAGACGGACCTTCGCAACCTCCTGGCCACATGGTTTGATATAGGGCTTCTCCAGCTTGAAGAAATCAGCTGGAACTCCAGCGCAGCAATGCTTGAAAAACTCATTGCCTATGAGGCAGTTCACGCCATCCAGAGCTGGAATGACCTCAAGAACCGGCTCGATTCGGACCGGCGATGCTTTGCATTCATTCACCCCAACATGCCAGAAGAGCCCCTGATATTCGTTGAAGTTGCGCTGGTTAACGGGCTGGCAGGCAATGTTCAGAAACTTCTGGACGAAAATGCTCCGATACAGGATATCGATGAGGCCGATACCGCGATTTTCTATTCAATTTCCAATGCACAGCAGGGATTAGCGGGGATAAGCTTCGGCAATTTCCTGATAAAACAGGTGGTGAAAAAGCTTAGAGATGAATTCCCCCACTTAAAACAATTTGCCACTTTGTCACCGATTCCAGGATTTTGCCGCTGGCTTGACAGCACTCCAGCAAAAGAACTGGCACAGCTGCCGGGAGGTGAACAATGGCTAAGCTTCCCCCCGCCCCGCGATCCGGTGCGCTCCAATCTGGTAGATACAACCGGCGGACAACAGGAGGCCCTTACAAAGCTGGCAGCGGCCTACCTAACGTCAACAAAACCCGATTCCGGCCGCGCTATTGACCCCGTTGCGCATTTTCACCTGAGCAATGGTGCTCAGTTAGCGCGACTGAACTGGATGGCAGACACCTCAGAAAAAGGCCTGAAACAGTCCGCAGGGCTGATGGTTAACTATCTCTACGAGCTCCCTAAAATCGTTCACCGGAGCCAGCACTACACTACGGCAGGCACTGTTTCCCAGTCGCCTGCTATCAAAAAACTCTTGAAGTAAATAACCCGAAAAAGGAGAACACAATGTCTAATCGTATCGCTGTAGTAACTGGCGCAACCGGTGGTCTGGGCACTGCCATGTGTAAAGCGCTGGCCAGTCAGGGTCGAACTGTTGTCGGCACCCACTTGCCAGGTGAAGACTTCACTGCTCAGGCCAAACAATGGCAAGCCGATCTAAGCAACGAGGGTATCGAAGTTGTCATCTATCCTCTGGATGTTACCGACTTCGAGCATTGCCAGTCTTTTGTTCAAGCCGTTGAAAAGGAACAGGGCCCAATTGACATTCTTGTCAACAACGCCGGAATCACCAACGACGCCCCTTTAAAAAAGATGCAACCGGAGCAATGGAATCAGGTGATCAACGTCAACCTGAACTCCATGTTCAACATGTGCCGTCAGGTTTTCGAAGGCATGTGCGAACGCGGCTTTGGCCGGATCGTGAATGTGTCTTCCCTCAACGGCGAAAAAGGCCAGTTCGGACAGTCAAACTATGCAGCAACCAAGGCTGGCATCTACGGATTTACCAAGTCCATCGCACTGGAAGGCGCCCGCAAAGGAGTCACTGCTAATTCGGTTTCACCAGGGTACATCGACACACCTATGGTCCGTCAGGTACCAGAGAATGTACTCAACAACATTGTGGCGGGCATTCCGGTTGGCAGGCTTGGTCAGCCAGAAGACATTGCCCGGGCAGTCGCGTTTCTGACCGCTGATGACGCAGGATTCGTAACCGGCACCAACATGTCGGTCAACGGCGGCCAGTACATGAGTTAAGGGAGCAGACCATGACAGAGTACAGAGCACCCACCCGTGAAATGGCCTTCACCCTGCAACAGGTAGCCGGTTTTTCAGAAATGGCCAAAGCCTGTGGTTACGAAGATGCCAGCGACGACGTGGTCGCAGCCATTCTTGAAGAGGCTGCCCGTTTTGCCGGCTCAGTGATTGCGCCCACCAATGAAAGCGGAGACAGAACCGGTGTTCGACTGGATGGCGAACACCGTGTGGCGACCCCCGCGGGCTTTCGGGAAGCGTATCAGCAATACGCTGAAAGCGGTTGGGCCAGCCTTCAGTTCGACCCTGAATTAGGTGGTCAGGGCCTTCCATTTTCGCTGGCCATACCTGTTCAGGAAATGTGGCACGCCGCCAACATGGCCTGGGGACTCTGTCCTTTGCTGTCTCAGGGCGCCGTCGAGGCGCTTTCTGAGAATGCCAGCGAAACGCTCCGGCGGAAATTGTTACCCAAAATGATATCAGGCCAGTGGACCGGCACCATGAACCTGACCGAACCACAGTCCGGTTCCGACCTTTCGGGCATACGAACACAAGCTCGCCCGGACGGCGATGCTTACCGGATTAAAGGCCAGAAGATATTCATCACCTGGGGTGAGCACGACATGGCGGAGAACATCGTCCATCTGGTGCTCGCACGACTGCCCGATGCTCCTCCGGGCGTTAAAGGCATTTCGCTGTTTGCCGTCCCCAAATATCTTCCAGACGCCAATGGCGAACCTGGACAACGCAACGATTGCAAAGCGGTGTCGCTGGAGCACAAGCTTGGCATTCATGCCAGCCCGACCTGCGTGATGAGTTACGGAGACAACGAAGGCGCCATTGGCTATCTGGTTGGCGAAGAAAACCGGGGCCTCGCTTGCATGTTCACTATGATGAACAATGCCCGCCTTACGGTGGGACTCCAAGGCGTATCCATTTCGGAACGTGCTTACCAGCAAGCACGGTCGTACACCTTCGAGCGAACCCAAGGCACCGCACCCGGGGAGCGGGGAGTGTCGCCGATCATTCGTCACCCGGATGTACGCCGGATGATGATGACGATGAAAACGCTGACGGAGGCTGCCCGCGCCCTCGCTTACACCGGCTGTGTAGCTGTTGACTATGTAAACGCACGGGACCTGCCCGACGATATCCGTGACCGCTTCAAGCGCCGTGCTGATCTTCTGACTCCGCTGGTCAAGGGCTGGTGCACGGAAATTGCCCAGGAAGTAACATCGCTGGCCATACAGTGCCACGGAGGTATGGGGTTCATAGAAGAAACAGGTGTTGCACAGCACTATCGCGATGCCAGAATCCTGCCGATTTATGAGGGTACCAATGGCATTCAGGCAATGGACCTTATCGGCCGGAAGACCGTTCGGGATCAAGGCAAGGCCATGGCTGAGTTGATCGATGATATGCGCCCGTATACGGGGCTACAACAAACGCACACCACGCTGAGCGCTGAACGCCAGGCGCGGTTTGACCAGGCTGTCGCCTTCCTTGAAGATGCGACCAGAACGGTTCTCGAACACAGCGAAGATGAACAATTTGCCGGCGCAGCGGCATTTAATTACCTGATGCTGAGCTCTACGGTGACTGCAGCATGGTTGATGGTGAAAGCGGCCAATGTAGCTGGAGAGAGGTCGCAATCACAGGAAGACTTTGCCAAATCCAGGCTGGCGACCACCAATTTCTTTATTGACCACATTCTACCTCGAAGCTCTGGCTATCTAATCTCACTACGAGCCGGAGACGAAGCCATAATGGCGCTCCCTGAGGATGAATTCTAACTACGTTCAGGAGGAGAAGACTTCATGTACATCAATGGAGAATGGCTGACCGGACGGCCTGAATTCCCGGTCACGAACCCTGCGACCGGTGAAATAATCGGCCAGGTGCCGGACTGCACAGATCAGGATATCGAGGCGGCCCTTTCGGCCGCCGATTTTGCTTTCAGGGATTGGAGGAAAACAACCGCCTATCAGCGATCTCAGCTACTCTATCGTGCCTGGGAGTTAATGTTACGTCAGAAGCGTCAGCTGGCTGAACTAATGACCCGCGAACAGGGAAAACCACTGAAAGCGTCCCTCAACGAAGTCCAGTACGGCGCCGACTTCCTGCTCTGGTTTGCCGAAGAAGCCAAGCGTATGTATGGCCAGGCTATTCCCTCGGCCCGCGAGAACCAGCGATTCCTTGTGCAGAAAGCTCCCGTCGGCGTGGTTGGCGCAATCACACCCTGGAACTATCCGATTTCAATGATAACCCGCAAGCTGGCTCCGGCCCTCGCTGCAGGTTGTACGGTAATCCTGAAGCCGGCTGAAAGCACACCATTGTGCGCCAAAGCGATGATGGAAATCTTTGCCGAAGCCGGCTTTCCTCCAGGTGTGATTAACCTACTTACTGTGCAGAATCCTGCCAGAGTTGGCGAAGCCTTCTGTACCGATCCGCGTATCCGCAAACTGACCTTTACTGGATCCACTCCGGTTGGTAAGGAGCTGAATGCCCTCGCAGCAGCAAACATGAAGCGGGTGTCCATGGAGTTGGGCGGGCACGCCCCTGCAATCGTTTTCCCCGATGCAGACCCTGTGCATGCCGCCAAAGGCTTGTCGCTCGTTAAGTTTCTCAATACCGGGCAAGCCTGTATAAGCCCGAACCGAATTTTTGTACACGAAGACCATCTGGAACCGTTTATCCGGGAACTGACCAACCGCGCCAGCTGTTTGGTTGCAGGTAATGGCATGTCTGAGGGCACGGGAGTTGGGCCACTAATCAATGAACTGGCCATACAGAAAGTGGATAGCCAGGTTAAGGATGCCGTTTCACGAGGTGCAAAGATCGAAACAGGTGGCGAGCGACTAATGGAAAGGGGCCTGTCAGACGGCTACTTCTACGCCCCTACTGTGCTGTCTGGCATTACACCCGCCATGAAAATTTATCGGGAAGAAACGTTCGGACCGGTTGCCCCCGTCATTACCTACCGTTCAGAAGATGACGTCATTGCTATGGCCAACGATACAGACTATGGCCTCGCTGCCTACATCTACAGCAACAATTTGGCCACAGCGATGCGTGCTTTTGAGGCGTTGGACTTCGGCATTATCGGCATCAATGACATTAACCCAACCAGCGCTGCGGCACCCTTTGGTGGCATGAAAAATAGTGGCCTTGGACGTGAAGGGGCTCAGGAAGGCATTGAGGAATACCTGGAAACCAAGCTCGGTGGATTTGCGATCTAGACAGGTCACTCTGCTATAGCCCGGTTAACCCCGTGCTTTTTTTGACTAAAAAAAGGTTCATCGCGCTTTACCGGGAAATGCTGCTTTTATCTTCAGAAAGAAGTAGTCGTTATCCCGGTAGCCGTAGGCCACCCGCTTGATCACCTTGATCTTGTTGTTCATTCCCTCCAACACACTGGTG
>Ga0208813_1001406_pt1 | contig 12930 bp, 13 predicted proteins | sample MalvireepMed_904_FD_184250 | JGI IMG/M metagenome (GOLD analysis project Ga0208813, IMG submission 184250) | Marine viral communities from the Global Malaspina Expedition - Malaspina viral metaG DeepMed_904 (SPAdes) (version 2) | ecosystem: Environmental > Aquatic > Marine > Oceanic | place... | reverse complement strand
AACTTTTGCAGCCAGGGTACATGAACAGCTACACCAGCATCCCCGGATTGTTGTACATCCAGAGTTTCAGTTGGAGCACCAGGTACAGGCAACCCTTGAGGTCTATCACAGAGCTGTAACCCACAGCTGAAGACCCTGACCAGGCCGGCTGGTACAATAATCGTTTTATTATCCAAGGGACCCGCCAGACATGCGAGTACTACACATTGCCTACCAGCAGTTGCGCCGGTACGGCCAGACCCGGGTAAGCTGGGCACAGAAACTCAGCTTTGGGTTAATCAAAAACGATCACTATGTGATCGATTTCAGTGATCGAGACATTGCTGCGTTTGAAGCGCCATTTGGCATTCGGGATCTTGGCCACAAAAAGGCGAACCAACGTTTACTGGAAACCGCTGAAGCAGCCGAACCAGACCTGATCATTATTGGGCATGGTAATATTATTACCAATGAAACGCTGCTTGAAGTCAGGAAACGCAACCCCAACGCCGTACTGGTTCACTGCAATCTTGATCCGTTGTTTGTCCCCGAAAACGATGAAAAAATCCGGCATCGAGCCGAGGTTTGTGATGCCGTTTTTGTTTCAACAGGAAGAAAAGAGCTCGAAAGGTTCAAGGACACCAACACTCGCCTTTACCACATTCCAAATCCGGTAGACCCCTCGATTGAGGTCTTTAACAACGCAGAAAGGATTGACCTGCCTGTAGATCTCGTTTTTTGTAGCAATAGTGATGATTACACACGCCGCCAAGAAATCGTGAAAGAGGTAAAGGAAAGGCTCGGCGATGAGCTGGTGTTTAATGCTCACGGTAGCTTTGGTACGCCTCCAGTATGGGGTCGGGACTACGATAAAGCCCTGGGCGAGTCCAGAATGGCACTGAACCTAAACCGGCAAGAGGGAGATTATTGGTATTCTTCCGAACGCATGGCTCAACTGGCCGGCAATGGAATTCTCCAATTTACTCATGAATCCGCTCGTTTTGACGAGCTCCTGCCTCCTGAAACGTTGGTATATTTCTCGGATGTGCATGACTTGGTTGCGAAAATTCGGGAGTTCCATCACGACGACGAGAAACGTCGCCGCTGGGCAGGAAGGGCTCGAGATTTCTTCCATCAGGAGATGAATACTCGCCTGTTCTCTCAATACATCCTCGAAGCATCCATGGTGCAGCCATTTAGCCACGACTATGTCTGGGCCCGGGACATAAACCTGGACGGCAGCCTGAAATGACCCTAGTTCTGACCGGCCAGGAACCCTTCGCCCGGGGCGGTAACCGACTATGTTTTGTGCATCCCGAAGATGATCTGCGTTGCATCAAGGTGCGGAGGCCAGACTTCACCCTGGAGGATCGTCGTCGGGAAAAGGGATTTCCCAAAAACCTCAAGCCTCTGGCCAGCTTCGATGATAACCGGGAAGAATACCTGGTTATGAAACAGTTAAGGCGCACCTATGGCGAGCCGATTTTCCGCCACATCAGCCGCTGCTTTGGCTTTGTCGATACCGATCTCGGCAAGGGGCTGGTATCAGAACTGATTCGTGATCACGATGGCGCCATCTCCCAGACTTTAAAAAAATATCTGTGGGATCACGGCCTCACCGAAGCGTGCCAAGTAGCAATAAACGATCTCTGTAGATTCTGGGAACAGGGGGTTATTCCTTCACGGGATCTTTTACTGCACAACATCGTCGTTCAACAGAGCCAACCTGGAAAAATCGACCGGCTGGTTGTAATCGATGGCCTGGGCAGTTCCGGCCTGATCCCGTTCCATTGGCTGCCCATGACACAACGAAAAAAGAAGGTGGCGCGCAAAACCGCCAACCTGCGTGAACGGGTTGGCACACTGCTTTCGCAGCGAGGCCAAGACACCTTCCCTGGTTACCACGGGCTCCTTCTGCACGACGGACGCCCGGAATCGACTCGGGCGCAAGACACCAACGCCAGCGAACAGGAGGACTCACCGTCTTCATGAGCCAATCAACTGAAACCATCCACCGCGTAGCCCAAGTGTTGGCCGGCGCAGAGCGCGGCGGGGCTGAAAATTTTTTCGTTCGCCTGGTGAAGGGACTGCAGGCAACTGGCAAGGTGAACCAGCAAGCATTCATTCGCGCACACCAGCACCGGATAGATGCACTGGAATCTGGAGGCGTACCCGCTCAAGGCTTCCGTTTTGGGGGCCAAATGAACCTGCTTGACCGCATGCGCTACCAGCGTGCGCTTCGTCAATTCCATCCAGACATTGTCATGACCTGGATGAACCGGGCTTCAATTGCCACGCCACCCGGTGACTACACCCTGATAAGTCGTCTGGGGCACTATTACAACCTTAAGTATTACCGTCATGCGGATTACTGGGTAGGAATCTCCAAGGGTATCTGTGACCATCTGATCCAGGGCGGCATGCCTGCCGACCGGGTGTTTTATATTCCGAACTTTGCCGATGAAACCCCGGTGGAGCCCTTGCCCCGAGACAGCTTCGAGACCCCTGCAGACAGACCACTGATTCTGGCCGCCGGACGCCTCCACGAAAACAAGGGCTTCGACATCCTGCTGCAGGCATTAAAAAAGGTCCCGGACGCCATGCTCTGGCTCGCTGGCAGCGGCCCGGAGGAGCAGGCCCTGAAACAGCAGTGCCATGAACTGAGCCTTGACGAGCGGGTCCGGTTCCTCGGATGGCGTAACGATGTAACCACACTAATGAAAACTGCGGACCTGTTTGTCTGCCCTTCCCGCCATGAAGGGCTGGGGTCTATTGTCATGGAGTCGTGGGCGCACGAGTGCCCAATTATTGCCACCAATTCGCAAGGACCGGGGGAACTGATAGACTCCGGCGAGACTGGCGTCATTACACCGGTTGATAAACCAGAACCTCTGGCCGAAGCGATTCGGGAACTTCTGGACAACCCGGCGGAAGCAGGCCGGCTTGCCCATAACGCAAGCCAACATTACTGGCAAAACTTCAGCGAGTCCGTCATTGTTGGGCAATATCTCGATCTATACCAATCCATCCACAAGAAGTAACTGACAACCTTAATGAACACTAGCTACTGGATCATTACTCTCAAACCGGAATCAGAGAATGTTCAGGAGCTGCAGCAAGCACTGAAAAGCCAGGGACTAGAGGCAAACCTTTTTCAGGCCGTGGATGGCCGCACTGCTATGCCAGCTCTTGAACCTGGTGAAAAGCTGGCGAAACACCGCACTCGCCTGCGCCATCTGTGTGACTTAACGCCTCCTGAGGTGGGGTGTTATCTCTCACACCTGCGACTGATTAAAAAGGCTTGGAACGAAGGTTTCGAGTCAATCTGCATTCTGGAAGATGACGTTAAGCTTGAGCCGGACTTCGCCCGGATTATGAAAGAGATCACGAAGCTACCTTCCGAGGTAGAGATGGTCCGGCTGATGGGACTAAAAATCCGCAAGCGGAAGGTTGTCCAGCCCCTGGGAGATGGCAGCCACCAACTTGTGCGTCCGGAGCGAGGCTGGCTGGGAACCCAAGCGTATTACCTTAATCGCACAGGCATGGAAAAGGTGCTGAAGCACGCCAGCACGATTAAAGAGCCTATCGACAAGATGTATGACCACTTTTGGGAAGGCGGGCTTCGCCTGTTCGGTGTTGAACCTCATCTGGTGTACGAAGCCAACGCTGCGCCCAGCAGTATTGCCAAGTCCAATAGGCAAAGGGCCAAAGTACCCTGGTTTTATTATCTACTCCATTCTCTGGAGAAAGGCATTTTTAGCGTTACCCGCCACACACACCTTTTGATGAGAAGGCATGAGTTCTACCCGGCGACTCGGCCTCAAAAAGCTCCAGGGCAAAGCGCCAGGATGCGTGAGTGATTTTCTCAATCAAACAGGATACTGTTGGTAAAACTCTTTAAGCTCGGGTTCTGCACTGGCCAGGCTTGACCCTTTACTATCTTTGCCTGACAGCAACAACTCGGACGGTGCAACCGCACCCCAGTCAATGCCTATATCCGGGTCGTTCCAGGCGATGGACCTTTCATATTCCGGCGCATAGAAATCCGTACACTTGTACTGAAAGTCCGCCGTCTCACTGGTCACCAGAAAGCCGTGGGCAAAGCCTGGCGGTACCCAAAGCATTCGCTTGTTTTCTTCCGAAAGGTATTCCCCAACCCACTGGCCGAAAGTGGGCGAATTGGTGCGCAGGTCCACCGCCACGTCGAACACCTCGCCACGGGTTACCCGTACTAGTTTCCCCTGGGGCTGCTTGATCTGGTAATGCAGGCCACGCAGGGTGTTTTTTACCGAGCGGCTGTGATTGTCCTGCACGAAGGTTTCGTTAATGCCGGCTTCCCGGAAGGCCTTCTCATTCCAGGTTTCCATGAAGAATCCGCGTTCGTCTCCAAATACTTTGGGTTCAATCAGTTTGACTGCGGGAATCTTGGTGTCAGTGATATTCATAAAATCCGCTTATTAAGTTTTAACCAGTTTCTTCAGGTAGGCGCCGTAGCTGTTCTTCTTCAGATTTTCCGCCTCGGCCAGCAGTTGCTCTTCACCGATGAAGCCCATGCGATAGGCCACCTCTTCCAGGCAGGCGATTTTCAGGCCCTGGCGTTTTTCCAACGTCTCGATGAATCCCGCAGCGTCGTGCAGGGAATCAAAGGTGCCGGTGTCCAACCAGGCGAAGCCTCGGCCCAGCAATTCCACACTCAGGTCGCCTCGCTCCAGATAGGCCTGATTAACACTGGTAATCTCGAGCTCTCCACGCTCTGAGGGCTCTACTTGCTTGGCAATTTCGACCACATCGTTATCGTAAAAATAGAGGCCTGTGACGGCGTAATCCGATTTCGGGTTGTCCGGTTTTTCTTCGATGGAAATGGCCCGCTGCTGGTCATCGAATTCCACAACGCCGAAGCGCTCTGGGTCCGTTACCTGATAGCCGAATACCGTCGCGCCTTTTTCTTTTTGGGCGGCACTCTGAAGCATTTTGCTCAGGCCCTGCCCATAGTAGATGTTGTCGCCCAACACCAGGCAAACGCTGTCATCACCGATAAATTCCTCGCCAATAATGAAGGCCTGGGCCAGGCCATCCGGGCTGGGTTGCACGGCGTAGCTCAGGTTAATACCCCACTGGCTACCGTCGTTTAGCAGACGCTTGAAGCCTTCCTGGTCTTCCGGCGTGGTGATGACAAGAATATCCCGAATGCCAGCCAGCATCAGGACCGACAGCGGATAGTAGATCATCGGCTTGTCGTAAACCGGGAGGAGCTGCTTGGAGATGCCTCGGGTAATCGGATAAAGGCGGGTGCCGGAGCCACCGGCGAGGATGATCCCTTTCATTTACTTCTCCAGGTATTCGTTCAAGGTGAGCGTCAGCTGGCTCTGCCAGTCCGGCAACTGGATGTTTAAGGCGCCTTCCAGTTTGCTCAGGGCCATCCGTGAGTTCAATGGCCGCTTCGCCGGCGTTGGGTAGTCGCTTGTGGGGATGGCCCGGGCATTGTCGGGGCCCATGGATAGGGTTTCCCCGGCCCGCTGTGCTTGCCGGAAAATCTCCTGGGCAAAACCATGCCAGCTGGTTTCGCCTCTGGGCGCCAAATGGTAAAGGCCTGTTTCTAGCTCGCCGTGAATAGCCAGCACGGTTACCTGCGCGATCAACCGTGCCGGTGTCGGAGCGCCCACCTGATCCGCGACGATGTTGAGCTCTTCTTTGCTTTGGGCCAGCCGCAACATGGTTTTCATGAAATTGTTGCCGCGGGCGCTGTAGACCCAGCTGGTACGAAAGATCAGGTGCTCGCATCCACTACGCAGGATCGCTTCATCGCCCTCAAGCTTGGTCTGCCCGTAAACACTTAGCGGGTCCGTAGCACTGTTTTCCTGCCATGGTTCGCTGCCATCACCTGGATACACATAGTCACTGCTGTAATGAACCAGGCTCGCATTGTTGGCGGCGGCGTATTCGGCCAATTGTTCGGGCAAGCCGGCATTGAGCCGTTTAGCGGTTTGCCGATCTGCCTCTGCGGCATCAACTGCGGTGTAAGCAGCGGCATTCACAATCAGCCCCGGCTGGACGTTTTCCAAATAGGCCTTTACGGCCTGCTCATTGGTCAGGTCCAGCTCTTCCCTGGCTGGCGCGTTAATACTAGCCAACGGTGACAGCGCTCGGTGAAGCTCGAAGCCCACTTGGCCATTTTTGCCCAAGAGTAAAATAGTCATTGCCCTGCCCCCAGGCGTTCCCGCTGGTAGCTACCATCCTGCACTCGTTGGCACCAGTCCAGGTTGTCGAGATACCACTGAACAGTTTTGCGAATGCCGGTTTCGAAGGTTTCCTGAGGCACCCAACCAAGCTCTTTTTCAATCTTACTGGCGTCGATGGCGTAGCGCCGGTCGTGGCCCGGACGGTCTTTTACGGTGGTAATCAGGTCACGGTAGCTGGTTTGCTGCGGGCGCAGCTCCTGGAGGATATCGCACAGGGTGAGCACCACATCGATGTTTTGCTTTTCGTTGTGCCCGCCAATGTTGTAGGTTTCACCCAGCTGGCCCTCGGTGACCACCTTATACAGTGCTCGGGCATGGTCTTCGACGTAGAGCCAATCGCGAATCTGATCGCCTTTGCCATAGACTGGCAACGGCTTTCCTTCCAACGCGTTGAGGATCATCAACGGGATGAGCTTCTCCGGGAAATGGTAGGGGCCGTAGTTGTTGGAGCAGTTAGTGACCAGCGTTGGCAGGCCATAAGTTCGGCGCCATGCCCTTACCAGGTGGTCTGAGCTGGCTTTACTGGCGCTGTAGGGGCTACTGGGAGCGTATGCCGTATGCTCAGTGAATAAATGCTCTTTGGCGGCATCCATTTCATCAGGATGCGGGAGATCACCGTACACCTCATCTGTGCTGATGTGGTGGAAGCGGAAGTTGGCCTTCTGGTCGCCTTCCAGTGTCTGCCAGTACTGACGGCAAGCCTCCAGCAACGTGTAAGTACCAACAATGTTGGTCTCTATAAATGCCGCAGGGCCATCAATGGAGCGATCAACGTGGCTTTCTGCAGCCAGGTGCATAATAGCGTCTGGCTGGTGTTGGGCCAGTACACGGTCCAGTTCGGCGCGGTTACAGATGTCGACCTGTTCGAAGGCGTAGCGCTCACTGTTGGTGACTTCCGCCAGGCTTTCGAGGTTGCCGGCGTAGGTGAGTTTGTCGACGTTGACCACTTCGTCCGGGGTGTCCTGGATGATGTGGCGGATGACGGCGGAGCCGATGAAGCCGGCGCCGCCGGTGACAAGAAGTTTCATGTAAACTTAGGAACCATAGAGTTGTGCATCGGCCGACCATCATATCAAACGGCTATGCGAAGGACACCAGCTCAAGGGGCCTGTTTGCGACAAACTTCCGTAGGCCGAAAACTTCGGCTAGTATCGCGAATTAAAATCGATCAGGAAAAAATGTCCAGATATTACACAGAACATACCCAATGAACGAAAAAATAGAAGATTTAACAATTGCGATCGTCTCTTACAATAGCTACTCCACAATAGTGGACTGCATGGATGCTTTTATTAAAGAGTGCCCTTCTCAGTTCGTTATCGTCGACAATAATAGCCCTGACAACTCGAGTGAAAAACTTAGAGCCAGATACCCGGGCGTCAAGGTAATAACCTCACCAAATAATATTGGATACGGGAGAGCCGCCAACTTAGCGGCGAAACACACCACGACACGCTACTTATTCTTGGTTAACCCGGATCTAAAGCTCACCAAGGAAGCAACAATCAATCTCCTTGAGGGAATGCTTAATACAACCCCTCGCCCCTCGATAATGGCTCCGGCCGTGCGGCCCGAAGACCATCTTAACAGGGGAATAGAAGACCGACGCTGGCTCATTGGAGCAGCGCTTCTAATGGATCTGGACGCACTGGAAAACGTAGGCCTTTTTGATGAGAAGATTTTTCTATTCTCAGAAGAAACCGATTTATGTTATCGCGCTACAAAGCACGGCCACCGGCTTGCACTAGATACCGATATTTATATCCAGCACCTACTTGGACAATCCAGCACACCAGACCCAAAAGTCGATGAGCTTAAAAACTGGCACTTCGCATGGTCACATATGTACTTTTATCAGAAACATGGACTAGCCGAAGGGAAAAAGAACCCTCATAGGATAAAAGCACTTTATTTCATCAAGTGGATTGCAGCCACATCCGCCGAAAAAAGGCTGAAATACAAATCTCGGCTAAAAGGAACTTCTGCATACCTCCGAGGCCAGAAGGCCTTCAATGAAAATGACACTCCATATTGGCCATAAGGTATAAAGATGCGGAACCAGACAGAAAACGAAGCACTCATTTCGATAGCACTTTGTACCTACAATGGTGAACGATTCTTGGCGGAGCAGCTCAGGTCCATAACCAACCAGACATACCCGAATCTAGAGATAATTGTAGTTGATGACTGCTCCACTGACAAAACTGTCGACATATTGGAAAGCGCTCAGAAGAACGACCCCAGAATAAAAATATACAAAAATGAAAAAAACTTGGGATTCATCAAGAACTTTGAAAAAGCGTTAAGAATATGCAATGGTGATTTTATTGCACTATCAGACCAAGATGACATATGGTTCCCGCAGAAAATACAAACCCTGCGAAATCAAATCGGTGACAACCTCTTAATCTACTCAAGTGTCCATCTTATTGATGAGAACAACCAGCCCCTACCAGGATCATTCCCTAAGTTAAAGCCAATAGAAGGAAGAAGACCGCTCTCTCTTATACTAGGGAACTGCGTCATCGGGCACACCTGCCTTATAAAAAAGGAACTGCTAGAGTCAGCTCTTCCAATCCCCGAAAATATTTTTGCCCATGATCAATGGCTGGCAATTATTGCTTCAGCCCACGGCAAGCTAAAATACTCTAGAGAAATACTATCCCTCTACAGAAGTCATCAAAACAACGTGATATTCAAGAAGAAAAACAAAGAGAACAAAAAAGAAAAAGCCGAATCAACAAACACCAAGTTAGAAAAACTACTATATCTATCAGAAAAAACCATCAACAGCGGCGCACTAACAGAGCAAGAAACACAAAAGCTTAGGGAATTTCAAAAGCTGCTGAAAAAGAACATTTTTACCGTCTATAACTTCGGCCTAAGCAAGTTTCTCAAAGAGAATAGCGCTGACTTTTTAGGGCTTTACAAAAACAAAAAGAAAAAAATAAAGAAGCAATGTCGGGGATACTGGTATTACAAGCTAATACCGTTTTCATGATCCAAAGGAGTAAAGGGAGCTGCCTTGCCCTTTGCTCCTGCCAATTTAGTGCATATTCACTTCCATCTTGCGGCTCAATGAACCAATAATCATCGGCAAGATCATTCATCCCAGCTCACGTCGAACACCTGACACAAACCTCCGAGCCAACTTAGAAGCCCCCAACATCAGCCCGCAATACTGTATTACCAATAACCTAAGCAGAATCAGCCTCTTTAAGCCAAAAAGCTACTGCCCACAGTGGTGCCTGAAACAAAACCACATCTCTTGAATAAAAGGGAAAGACCAAAAATGAGAATACAAATAGACTAGCTGCGCCTGCAAAAACAATGACCGAGTAATCGCAGTAGGGTCGGCCGCCCTTAGAGGACTCAAACATTAACTTAAAAAACACCAAAAAAGCGAAACACCACAACGCAAGCCCTAGCAAGCCAAGCTCAATAACTAGCTCAATAAAAAAATTATGGGGAAACTCAATCCCGGGATGCATTTTTTCAAAGTACTCAACCAAAATAGACTGAGAACTACCAGGGCCATAGCCAAAAACCAGATGATTAAGGGGCATTTCAGACAAGAACGCTAAAGAATCAGCCCAAATTTCAACCCGCTCTTCTGTTGTTATATGCAAGATAAGCTGCATTAATCGTTCGCCAAAAAGAGCTGGAAACACCACATATAAAGCCAGCGGGAGGATCAAAAGAACACCACCACCCAAAATAAGCTTGGGACCCCGAACAAAACTCATGAGACATATAGACAAAATAAAAAATACAGACAACCACGCTGGCCTAGATTGAGTTTTTAACAGCAAATAGAACACTACGACAAGAATTAAGCCAATAAATAACCTCGGCAACGAGCCTTTAAACCTAAAAATACCTGCCGCTAGAATCATCGATGCCAATATACAAAAATTTGCCAGGTAGTGGGGATTCTTAAAGAACCCCAACTTTTCATTAACAAAAATAACGCCATACCACTGATAAAGAGCAAAAAGAGAGACAACAAATAGCAGAATTTTAAAGGCAAGAAGCTTAACCTGAGGGGGACTGGACTCCAGCCAGTACCAGAAAAACAGGACAATCAACAAAAAATACAAACCATGCTGAACATAATCTTTTCTTACATATGCCGTAGACACAAATACCAAGGACAGAATAACTGTCAAAGAAACACAAGAAAGAACAAGAAATTCATCACGTCCTATAAGAGGAACATGCTCGCGATTTTTACGAAAAAATAACGTAAAAATACCAAACAAGACACTCAAATATAAAAGCGTCTTATAGTTTCCAACACTCCAAAATAGTACATCGCAAAAGAAAAGCGCAAACACCAACGTAAATAGAAAGAAACAAAACCTTTCTAGCCAAACCAGAACTAATGAACGCACAAAGCATATGTTCATCTAAAACTCACAAAAAGAAACGTTTCCAACAAACTTCACCCCACAACACCCACTCAAATAAAGAACAAACCAAAATTGTTCTAAACGCCATTTGCCTTCACCTGTCAAGAGTGTAACTGTCAACTCTCTGCGAAACATGATCACACACCCAACACTAATTCAGCGGCCCGGAAGTTTAAGACCTGAGTGCAATTACATGGAGAGCCATTTCTTCCCAAAAGATCAGCTATAGACGAAAACCATTGTCGCGTTTATTAGTTTCTTTTAACAGAGTAGCTTCGAGACCAATAAAATCATCGAAGGAAATTAACCTAGGTAAAAATATAGGCAGTTGGTAAAACTGCGCACTCAAACAACCCTACCCGCATCCTGCAGCTTCAACACCCCACTTAAAGCCCCTTGCTCACTAACAACCAAAAGAGAAGTGATACTCGCTTTCAGCATGATATTCTCTGCGTCAGCAAACATCTCATTCTCGTTGATCAGCATTGGGCTGCGAGTCATCACGCTTTCTGCTGTTAAACCATCAAGCGAGTCATGATTGAACAACGCCCGGCGAAGGTCGCCGTCGGTGATAATACCTTTTATTTCGCCATCATCGACCACAACAGCAAGCCCCAATCCCGCCTGGCTTGCGGTCATGATCACTTCCTTCATGCTATCGCGCGATGTGCATATCGGCAGATCGGTATGCATCACATCTTTCACACGCGTGAGCAATCGCCGCCCAAGGCTCCCGCCGGGGTGGAAAACAGCAAAATCATGCGGTTTAAACTGGCGGCGCTCGATTAAGGCAACTGCCAGAGCATCGCCCATCGCCAACGTTACTGTTGTGGAGGTAGTTGGTGCCAGGTTGTTTGGGCAAGCTTCTCGCTCCACCGACACATCTAAAACAAGGTCACTGTTGCGCCCCAATGTCGATTCAGGATTGCCCACCAGGGCAATGATCTTGACTCCGAAATGGCGCAATGAGGGAACCAGGCGTATCACCTCTTCTGTTTCACCACTGTATGAGATCAAAATGGCAACATCATCTGCCGTAAACATCCCCAAATCGCCGTGATAGGCTTCCGCAGGATGCACAGAAAAGCTGGGGGTGCCGGTAGAGGCCAGTGTAGCCGCAATCTTGTTACCGATAATCCCGGACTTCCCCATGCCAGACACAATAACCCTACCGGACGTTGACAGAATCATGTCTACAGCCCGATCAAACTCCTGGCTCAACTTTTCTGCCGTTGCGCGCAAGGCCTCGGCCTGCACTTCAAAGACTTCTCGACCAATACTTTGACTCGACATGATTCTCCAATCCTTTTACCCAGGACTATGGCGGAATTAAGCGTTAACCAGCGTCAACCAATCCGAATGCTCCGGCAGCTCACCCTTAACCGCCGCGAAATACTTCGCCTGCAGCTTCTCGGTAACCGGTCCACGCTTGCCTTCGCCAATCTGACGGCCATCCAGTTCACGGATCGGCAGTACTTCGGCCGCAGTGCCGGTGAAGAAGGCTTCTTCGGCGATGTAGACTTCATCGCGGGTGATGCGGCGTTCGCGCACCTCAAGGCCCATGTCGCGGGCGAAGTCGAGGATGGTGGCGCGGGTGATGCCTTCCAGGCAGGAAGTGAGTTCCGGGGTGTGTAGCACGCCGTCGCGTACGATGAAGATGTTCTCGCCGGAACCTTCGGCCACATAACCCTCGTTATCCAGCAACAGGGCCTCTTCCGCGCCGCCGGAGATGGCTTCGTTCAGCGCCAGCATGGAGTTGATGTAGTTGCCGTTGGCCTTCGCCTTGCACATGGTGATGTTCACGTGGTGGCGGGTGTAGGAAGAGGTACGCACCTTGATGCCCAGTTCTTTGGCTTCCGGCGACATGTAAGACGGCCAGCTCCAGGCGGCGACCATCACGTGGCTGTTCAGGTTGTCAGCGCGCAGGCCCATGCCTTCGGAGCCCAGGAACACCATCGGGCGCAGGTAGGCTTCGTCCAGGTTATTTTCACGAACCGCAGCGCACTGGGCTGCGTTCAGCTCTTCTTTGGTGAACGGCATCTTCATGTTCAGGATGTGCGCTGATCGGAACAAGCGGTCGGTGTGCTCTTTCAGGCGGAAAATGGCCGGGCCGTTCGCGGTGTTGTAGGCACGCACGCCTTCAAAGCAGCCAAGGCCGTAATGAAGGGTATGGGTGAGTACGTGGGTTTTGGCTTCCCGCCAGGGAACCATTTCACCATCCAGCCAGATAAGGCCATCGCGATCAGCCATCGACATTTCTACAGTGCTCCTGAATAAGCAGTTTTCGGGGATCCAGCATT
>Ga0208813_1001404_pt1 | contig 12943 bp, 19 predicted proteins | sample MalvireepMed_904_FD_184250 | JGI IMG/M metagenome (GOLD analysis project Ga0208813, IMG submission 184250) | Marine viral communities from the Global Malaspina Expedition - Malaspina viral metaG DeepMed_904 (SPAdes) (version 2) | ecosystem: Environmental > Aquatic > Marine > Oceanic | place... | reverse complement strand
ACGCCCTCGATGTCGGGCGCGTGCCCACGCTCGCGCCCCGTCACCGGCACTCGCTCGCCACCAAGTATCGTAGCCATCCGCCGCTCGCTCTGTTTCCACGTGTTTCTAGTAGTCATGAGCTCACCTCCCGCCCTCACTGTAGCCCCTGTGGCACACGCGGGCGCCCACGCGCGCGAGGCATGGGCAAGGCCTGCGCTACCTCACAGGCCCCCAATTTGAGGCATTCTTTCTTTCTTGCACAGGCCCCTAGTAAAGACAAATGAAGTGTGTACAAGAAAATAAAGAAAGAAAGAATAACCCCCCGCCTCCCACTCACACCTATTCTTGCACCCCTAAAACACACGCCCCCAGATACGGTTTCATTCTTTCACCCCCGAAACAGTGCAAGAATGGCCGATATGTCACCTGCCCTATTATTTCATTTCTGAATGATAAGGCTCAATAACAATTCTAATATAAATAATAGCAAGCCCTATCAGTTCCAAGTGCGACCACCAGTGTTCAAATATAACCACTCTAACCACTTATTGGTCATTTATTACCCACCCTTAATCGATTGCCCTGTCATACTCACCACCTAAGCAAGCGCACAAGCTTGTAGCATCAACGAAAGGTGTCTAGAGGCAATGCCCAAATCAGCAGTGCGAACGCCCGACGGCCCGATCACTCCCGCCTTGCTGTCACGCCAAGCAGCGGCAGACATGCTTGGGATCGGCATACCAGCAATGGATGAGCTTTGCCGTTCTGGTGAACTCCAAGACCTTCGTATTGGTGCAAGGCGTTTGGTCACGGATGCATCGATACATGACTTCATTGAGCGTCGTATCGCCGTCGAGTATGGCGAAGACTGATTGCGATTAGGTGGCTCTATCAATTCTAGGGCTGACACGTCCATGGACTCCACGACCGCCCGGCTTCCAGGTAGATTACGTAGCCAGCGAGCAGGTTCTGTTGAGGGTCCAGCAGGTCCATGAGTGCGAGCTGTGGGTGGTAATCGGTACGTATCTGGAGCAGGCCGAGGGCCAAACCATCGTCGCCGATCGCGTTCGGGTTGAAGGTGCTCTCGCAGGCTATGACAGCGAGCGCCTGAGCGTGTAGCCAGCGAGGCCATGGGGAGCGTTTGAGGTACTCCCTGACGCGCTCCTCCGGGGTGCTGGGGAGCATCCATGCCGGGTCGAGCATGAGCAGCTCCTCGAGCGGCATCGTTTCCATGGTGACTGGGGAGCACGCTGGGTCAGTGAATGGTTCTGGACTCGTCCGTGCTGCGGCTGGTGCGGCTGCGAGCAGCGCCGCCAGGCAGGCCAGCAGGCTGATGGCGAGCGGCCTCATATGGTCGCTCCCAGTAGCTTATCGACCGCCACGAGCCTATGACCGATCCACTCTGCGACTGGTGCGACGACTCCATTGCAGGCCATTTTGTAGCGGTTTCCGTCAGAGATTTCCGTGCCGTCTGCGGCGTATCGGGTGTGATCGTCTGGCCAGTGTCGTTCCAGGACTGCCAGGCAGTGCTTATCCTGTTCGACTTGCATAACCGTCTCGATACCTGCCCGTTGCATACCCAGCTCGAACCCGCCAACGCCAGAGAATAATGAAATGGCCCTCATATGAGCCTCCACATTTTGGCTCTTCGTCCACTTCCCTCGCGTTCCTGTTGCACGACCTCGATGATTGTGCGGTCCACCATCGTCTCCTCGAGGCGGTCCAGTTCGCGTGCTTCAAGCTTCAGACTTCTGGAGACCACTGATCGAGCCACAGTGCCTCCTCCACTGAGTAACAGCTTCCGCGTGCGCTCGATTCCCTGTTCAGTCCGTCTCTGATAAGCCGATAAGCCCCCAATCTCATCCTCGAACCGCAGGGCATCGACCTTCCACCGCTCGATCACCCGCGCAGCCTGTTCGGCGTGCGGTTCTTCGACTGTGATGGTATCGGAGCTCGGTGGGCTCTCACTCAAGCTGGCGAGCATCGCTACCTTGATAGCTGCGGGGCCGAGTCTAGAGGTGATCTCACTAGCCTCTGCCTCGATCTGTTCGCTAATGAAATCAACAATCAGCAACGCACCCTCTTCCCACTCGACCGTAATCTCTCTCTCGCTCTCCCCGGCTGCATGCGCCCAGAGATAGATCGCCTGGAGATAGTTATGTAGCCAGCTCTCGTCTTCGCTGCTGTTCTCGGCACGCTCATAGACGGAGCGGCGTGGTGGCTGGTGTTGCGGGTACACAATGGCGAAGCGAGGCACGAGACCGGTCTGTACATCGCGGCTACTCAGCACCTCGAAGATGGAGCCTGTGGACGCCGTAAGGATTGTCAGGTGTGGGTCGATGATCTCGTCAATGTCTGACTGCTGACCACCGCCAGCGATGCGCTTCGAGCGTCGGGCGTACTTGTATCTACGAGAGCCATACAGGGCGAGGAACAGCTCCCTCAGGCCGCTCATATAGTTGTCACGCCGCAGGATGCTGTCGAGCGCTTCCCCGAACTCGTCACCGATGAGTAACGAGCCAGCCCTGGGTCGTCCAGATAGCTGCTCCACCATCGCCTCGGGGGTCATGCGTTCAGCGAGCACGCTGTCCACGCCCACTGATGCCATCAGCCGGCGCGCTATCGAGAGGCTGGTGCTCTTTCGGCTGGCTGTCGTGGCGCCCACTATGAGCATGTAGAGATTCGTACTCAGTCCGTCAGGCCAGGGGTCAAGGTACGTCCGCGCATTGGGGCTGCATGTGGCGATCAGGCTCAGGCCACACGCCTCGTGATACTCATGTGGTGCGTCAGTTTTTGCCGCCGCATAGGCAATGTAGCGACCCATGAAGCTCTCAGGAGTCCACCCATGGTCGAACGTGTAGGCCGACGTGCGCCGGCCAGTGATGACGGCTGGCTCTGGTGTGCTCTCTTCAATGACTTCTGTGACTGCTGGGGGCGGTTCCTGCACATCTGAGGCGAACCCTTGACGCGCCAGCTCTGCCGCTGCCCTCGAGTAATCGCCACCATGCTCGAGCAGCCCGTATGCGCTAAAGCGGTTATACCCGCGCTCAGTCTCGAACGGGCTGGCGTTGGTGCTAAACACGTAGAGCAGGTCGCTGCCTTTATAGTTCGTTGTTGCGTCAACGCCCTCAGCGTTCGCGGCCCCTGGACGTCGCCAATAACTCTCGTCTCCGTGGCGCTTAACCATCTTCCAGCCGTGCGGCTCGAGCACCTCGGCCCACGTCGTACGCTGCTGATACACGTCGCCCGGTCTGTCACCTGCACCAGCGCCCACATTCACGTATTCAGGGCGCTCAGGGGCCTTACGCGGCCTCTGATCCATGCTCCTGGCTAGTGCGAGCACGGTATTCCGCTCGTCTGGGGTCAATTTGGGAATATCCGCCGGCGTGCCGGTGGCTGTGTAGGGCTTCCCTGAAGGGTGGACGGTGCCGTATGACGGTGCCGTGATAACGTACGATCCCTCTCCACGTGTCTCGATGACAGTCTTCCCAGAAGCGTCGTGGGCCAGCTTGAGAGAGCCCTCGACTGTCTCGCAGCGCCAGAACAGGTGTTGCCCGTTCGGCGTCTGCTCCACGTAGGCACATAAGCGCTCCCACGTGCTCGGGATCATGTCCTGAGCCAGTGCGGCATATGCCTCGAAGGCGCCCCGCGAGTCAAAATCGAGGCACTCCATACCGGACACGGCACCCATAATCCAGCCGCATCCTGTGCTGCTCTTGTCGTACCCGAACCACGCGTTCAGCTCATCTGAGCCCGGCTGGCGCTTCTGGAACGCTGTCCAGGAAGGCAGCGCGGGGCGCTTACTCCCATCCTCAGCGACTGGCACGACTGAGATGCCGAGCCCGATAGCCTGCTGCACTGCTTTTCGTACGCTTATGACGGTCGCTGGGTCTGTTTTATGATCTTCCTGCACCACTCATCCTCCGATAGTCCCCCGAACACTGTCCCCCGACGGCCTGGAAGTATCCCCTAGAGCATCCAGCGTGACTGTTTTCAGTCACTTAACCGCCGAGGGGCAGTACTCGAGGCCGGAGCCCCCTCCGAGACTCCGGCCCCACCCCGCCACACGGCAGATGTCTTAGAAGGGAACGGCTTCCTCTTCAGGCTCGAGGGCAGTCTGGGCAATCGGAGAGATTGCCGATATCTTGCTGTAATCGTTGCCGCGTGCACTGGTGCGAGTTTCAGCGAAAGCGTTTGCCTTCGTCCCGATGAGCGCCTCCTGTATGGCGATCCCCTGCTCATTCTCTAGCAAGGGACGACCGAGCAGCGCTTGAGCCCACTGGGTCGCGGTCGCTGATGGTGATGTCTTGTCAGAGGTGTACTGATGCCACTCGAAGGTGGTGCCATCGGGCCACGTGATCTCGGTTCCTTCATTGTCCCAAACCCGGAAACTCCAACGCATCTGCGGGCCGAATTCACCCTCAGTAGCGTCCTCGATGGATAGGCACTCAACCTTGACTGGTCCCGATACTTCGGGGATTCCCTCTGCTGTTGTTACGTCTTGGAACGGCATCTCTGTCTCCTTATATGTTGCTGTTTATCCAATGATCAGACGCACGGCATATAGCTCCATTACGGCAGCCCATGCTCGTGCAATAACTGGCAAACTATCCTCCTCCCATCGCGTGTGATTCGCTTTTCCGGTCAGCGTCCGTGGCGCGTATAGTGCCACAGCAGCTTCAACGGCGTAGTCGTTAGCTTTCAGCAGCTCAATATAGCCCGCCAACTGGACGCCATGCTCGGCGAAATTGCGCCCAGTTTTCAGGTCCAGCACGGTGAGCTTACCGTTCAGCATTCCATACCAATCTGGCGTTCCGCCGAACCCTACACGCGCTATGAGGGGCTGCTCGACCAGGATCGGCTCCCACTCTTTGCCCTCAAACCAGTTACGAGCGTGGTATAGCGGCACCTTGGCTGCCTGCTGGATGTCTTGCGGGTACTCGCTCTCGTCTAGTGACGGCACCGCAGGCCCACCCAACTCGGCAAATACGAGCTCATGCGCCAGAGTGCCGATCTTAGCCATCCGGTCTCTCACGACCGTATGCGAGCGGCCTGCCAAACCCTCACGGTTTGCCCATTCAATCAATCCTGGCTTAGGCCAGCAATGATCAAGTATTTGTGTCACCGATGGTAGTCGCTGCCCCTTCTCATTGAGGTATTTACTCGTTGGCACTGAGGTCTCCCTGTATGAACTGGCGCAGAAGTTCGGCGCATGCGACAGCGACGATAATCGCGAGCGCAATCATGAGACCAGTGCCTTGAACACGAGCGCGTAGCTCGTGCTGCCGGGTCGCATGTAATCGACCAATTCACCCGCATAGGTGAGGTCATTTATTGCCTTCAGATCAGCCTTCAGCCCCCCGTCACGCGCCAGCATGACCACGATGTCGGGGTGCGCTTGTGCCAGTTCTCTCAAGTCGAGCGTTCCGCTCGCCTGTCGCTCTTGCAACTTAGCGGCCACACCGTTCTCGCCATCGACCAGCTCAGTCTCCTCGGTGACTTCCATGTAGCCCTTGAGGATGCGGCTCATAGCCTTGTCACGCTCGCGGTCGTCTCTCATCTGCTTACGCAACTGCCACAGGTCGCCCACGTACTTCTCTGCCTCTGATTGGCTAGTCATTGGTGGCGGCCTTGATCTGGACCATCCACTCATCAGCGAAGTGGTCACTGGGCAAGATGTAGTCGTTGCTCGTCTCGAGCGTTGCCAGGCGCGCACGAGTCATCCCAAGCGCCTCAGCAAGCACCGTCTGGCTCACCTGAGCCCTCCGTCGCTCACCCGCTAGGTAGTCCATCGTGATCACGCCCCGCCAGTTATCAGTGTTGAGGGCACTCATCAGCGCACCTCCATCAAGCTCGGCATCGTGTCAACGCGCTCGCTCACTATCTCTAGGCGCAGTACCAGATTCTCATGTGGCACGTCATCGCCGGCGCTGTAGTCCGCTCTCCGGTTGACGACGATTTCGCCGTCATCCGGTATCGCGCCAGTGTCAAGTCCCTCGCCCAGCGCCTGGTATAGCGCCCGCGCTGTCAACGGGTACGACACATCAGTCAAGTGTGCGTACGACGCTCGCTTCGTTTCGCTCCACTGTGTTGCGTTCCAGTCCATGCGTGTCCTCCTATTACTCTCGTAGACAAACATCGTAGCACAATGCTACCACAGTGCGGACACACACAAAACAGCCCCCTCGAATAGGAGCACGAGGAGGCTGTCTTGCTTAGGCTGAGAGTGCGTTTGCACTCGCTTCGATTTACTCGGTAGCGCTCCCAACCTTGTCACGTATTGCCCTGTATGCGGCCAGCGCAAGGGCACTTATAATCGGCGTATATTCGGGTGGCAGACCCCAATCGCCCACTTGCTCGGCGAGCATCAGCAACGCTGACGAGGCGGCGATGACCACCAGGTCGCGCAAACCTTTTTGAGCCGTTCGTGGTACGGGTAGTTTCTTATTCATTCGTTAGCTCCTTATTCGGATCTCATAAATATGATCCCCGCCGTCGGTACGGATCGGGGTTGCCCCTCGAGACCATGCCTCAGCCCATCGCTGAGAGTCGAACGGTCCAAGAGGGGGCGGTTTGTTGGGGTCATTCTCTTCCCCTGGGGGGACGACATGCGCTAATAGCCACTCAAGATCCCAGTTCGGACCGGGATCGTGTTTTCTTGATTGCGGATCTAGATCGCGATGGCCGATTACCGTGGTGTCGTCGATAGTCATTCCCCACTCCTCATTGAGCCAGCGCAGTATCGTGACGCAGCTCGCATGTTGCGCGTCACTCCATGACGTCTCACTGAAACCAGCAGCACCGATCCCCACGGTATAGTCGTTTGGGTTCGTATTTTTGCGGTATCGAGACCACGTGACCAATGAGGGATCAGGCACCCTCCCGGCATGAAATGACCGCATCGAGATCGGTACATACTGGGTAGGAGTTCCATCCTCGTCTATAACGAAATGGTAGCTCGCCTCGTGCTCAACAGGTCGTTTCTCTGCGGCCCATACGTCCATCGTCGCACGATGTCCCTGTATGACGTGACAGACCACGGCTTCTACCTTGCCAAGCGTGCGTGTACCAGTGGCGTTCGTAGGCTGCTGACGCACGCCCGGCAGCCAGTCGTTAGGCATGATCATATCCTCGATTTACTGTCCCACAGGGCATAAGCGATAAGTGCAATCGAAGTCCCCAGCGTATGCACGCGAGTCATTATGCCGCCATGCTCTGCCTCTGTGTCATCCATTCTATCTTCCAGATCAGCCACTCGCTCGTCCATTCGTGCACTGAGTTGCAACAAACCTTCGCGACTATTGCCCAACAGTGCAGCCTCAATCCTAGCCAATCGACGATCGATATCAGCCAGCCCTGCTGTATCAGGCATTACTGAACCACTCTAAAATGATCAACATCAGAATAATAAAAAGCAGAACCTCTAGGAAGGTTCTGCCGGCCATTCGAGTCCCGCGCCCTGATTCAGGTCAGGCACCGTTTCAGGCATGTCTCTCAGTGCTTGGCGATAGGTTGCCCACGCGGATCGCTGGCTCTCATTGAGCGGTGACCCTTCCAGTTGCGTCCAGTCTGACTGAGACAGTTGATCATTGCGCTTCTCTCTTTCGAGCTCAGTCCACGGAACGACTGAAGCAATGATCTCGGCGTCGATATGAGGGTTGGTATCGGTGGTGACAACCTCGAGATCAGACGCATCAATGCTAAACGCCTGAGCTACCTCATCAATGGCGTCAGCATCGGCACTCATTCCCTCGAAACTGTCGCCGCTCGTACCATCCAAGCGGTCCACAAATTTGCCCGTGGATATCTGCCTGTAGCCTCGGTATAGATTCGAGGCTGGAAAGTTAGAAGTCATGATACCGCCAAGCTATACACTGCCACGAATCCAAGCGTGGCCGTTCCGCTGGTGTTCGTCGTTTTGGCCCCGATCACAATATCCGTGATCGTTGCCGTGAAGCTTACGTTATCCAGATTCGTTGCCCCCTGAAGCCCGCTTTCCCATCTATCAAGACTCCCATATGCGCCTGCCGTGCCGGTCCAACCGCCCATCTCATACCCTGAGATACGCGGCCCCATGAAAGTCGTCTGGAAACCTTCCGAGTTATTGTCTCCGTCTTTGGCTATGTCGCGTAACGAAGCATTTACTTCAGTGGTGTTATACTTCCACACCCCGCCGCTCTTGCTTGATGCGGCCCCTGAGCTGCCCTTCCATGAGCACAGCACCACAATGGGCTTGCTTGCAGCGATGGATAGTCCAGTAATGGTAGCGGCAGCAGCTACGGATGTTGAACTCGTGGTAAATGGTGTCGTCGTTCCACCTTCATACGTCCATGAACCACCCGCAGCCGTAGCCCATTCAGGTACGCCGCCAGAGGACACGCTGTAAACTTGGCCCTCACTGCCGATTCCTAGTCTGGCGAGCGTGTTATCACCAGTGGCGTGCACTGTATCGCCACTGGTGGTCACTACGCCCGGAGCCGTCAAGTCAATATTACCGGCAGCGCCGAGGAATTTATTCCAGTCTGCGGCAGTCACCGTGTCACCCGTTGAGCGAGTTATACCATTTTCCCAAGCCATGATCTCTTACCCTTCTAGCCCCAAAGCTGCGATGTCCCTAGTTTTGCCGATCCGAGCACGAAGGCCACGTCGTTGCCCTCGGTTGATTCAAGTGTGAATTTCGTGGTGTACATACCCGGCCTCAATTGATGCGTGATCCCGCTGATGTATCCATCCTGGCTGATAACCGCACCCCCGCCAGGTGGCGCAAATTCCACCGTCACCCGGTCACGTATCTTGCGCGTGAGCGCCTGAGTCATGAGGTCGGTATTCGCTTGAGGTGCAAGATTCACCTCCTTCACCCGTACACGCGGGTCTTTGTACACGATGATAATCGTATCTGCTATCGCATCCAGTGCGGCATCGGTGCTCGTCATAAGTGAACTCTTTGAATAGGAGCGCTTCCCATACGCGAGGATGCTGTCAGAATCATCAGCCGTCTGGGCGGAGCCGCCCGTGCGCGTAAGGCTTACATCGTTCCGGATCAGCATCGCATCGTAGTCGAGCCTCACGTCCGTAAGGGGCAGTGCAGCAGTCCCGAGCGTTGCCTGTGAGGTATTGCTCGCTGTATCTGAGAAGATGCTGTTACGGCTCTTCCATACGACAGCGTTATTCACGTCAACGTACATGGCACCTTGCTCTGAGTCCTCACTTGTGTTCATAGCGCTTAGACAGCTTACGCCCGCGAACGCAGTCGCCTGGAAGGTCTCATCACCTGTGTCAATTTCACGCGAAACAATGCCGCCAGCGTTGAGTATCTCATTCACTGCGACGTCGCTTGTGCCTGCCGAGGTGGTCTTGGTGATATCCGCTCGCTGCATGTCTACCATTCGATCAGTGGCACTCAGTTGGGTCGTGGCATTCTTCATCTGTTGGTAGCTCATACCCCAGTCAGTCACCTGTCCCGTGAATACCCGATGATCAGCTCCACTAGTCGGGTGCGTGATATATACCCTGACCCTGCGACCGGGCAAGAGGTTGCCATAGTGGGTGCCTGCTGCATTTAGGGGGTCGAACACGCGAGTGGTATTGTCGAGTGTGATATTGCAGCGCCCTGGCGCGAATCGCTGAAGCTCACGAGAGCGGCCTCTCGTGACCGTGACGCCCTGTACGTACGTGGAGATGTCCGTGTAGTCACTATCTGCATCTGGTGAGCCTAGCTGTACAGCGCCTAGACCACCCTCGCCCAGCAACCAGCCCGCATTCTCTGCTCCCTTATCGAACCTGACGAGCACCTTCACTGCGGGATATGCGACGGCTGCCATTAGTTTGTCGCCGAGAGGAGATCACCCATTGGCCCCCCGCTATCCTTATAGATTTTTGCGTATTTAATAACTTGCTCGCCTGTCGCTACTGGGTCCGTAACAAGGCCGGTCATATTGATGATGTACGTGTCGCCTCCTACGTTCCTGCCTGTACGGCTCAACATAAGAGCTTCTGCGTGCGCTGCTTGGACGGTAGCGAAGCTGCCCATCAGGCCGCTGCCAACCCCCGCTCGCTGCTGTGCTATCTCTCCACCAGTTAATATGTCCCCAACACCCCCTGCGACACCCTTTATGACGCCAAATATATTCCTAATCCCCGATTTAAGCCTCTCCGGCAGCAAGTCGATCGCTTTTTTTATCTGGTCCCACAACCATTGTCCGATCTTGCCCCCAAGTGTCTTAATTCCTTTTAACAGCGCCTTGCCGATTGCTACCCCAATGTCGAAGAACAGCGGGATGATCTGGCCGAAGAGGGTGAAAAAGAGCTTGATTTGATCGACGATATCTTCAAAAAGACCGATGATAGTCTCCTTGAGTGCACGCCACGCGCCCGAGAAGTCACCCGAGATCAGCAGCATCAACGCATCAAACAGTCCCGTGATAAGGTCGAACGCCATCTCGAGGCGACCTGTAACGATGTCGATCACGGTCATGATAATCGGCTCGATCTCGTCCCAGTGCTCACGCAGGAAGTCAACGATACCGCCGAACACAGTCTCAAACACTTTCTGGATGTTCTCGATTGCAGGCTTAATGGTGGCATCGAAGTAGACCAAAAACTCGTCAAATTTCTCCTGTAAAAACACGAAGAACTCGTCCATTTTAGGCTTTATTAGCGTGATAAACGCCTCGAAGACCGGCCCCAAATTATCGCGTATCCACACCACGAGCAGCTTGATGCCGTCTATCAATAGCCCGATACCATCGACAAGCGCCGACAGTGCTGGCTCAAGAGCAACGACCGCCTGGTTCTTTAGCAGCGTTAACTCGTCACGCCAGGTCATCGTATCGGCAGCGACCGCGTTGATGGTGTCTGAGCCACCAGCGATCGACTCCATGTAGTCATCAATCGAGAACCGGCCCTCGAGAATCGCGGCAGCCATATCGCCACCAGCACGCGAGCCGAAGGTCTTCATGGCAAGGCCCGTCGCTTCAGCGCTCGGCCCGAGTTCGGTGATCTTGGCGATCGTGTCCGCCAGCCCCTCTCGCATCGGGATGCCCTCACGGGCGAAGGTGGACTGCGCGATCTTGAACGCCCCGAGCACGAGCTCGGCGTTGACCCCCTCCTTCTCCCACTTGGACAGTAGCGCGGTCGATTCTTCGATGCTGAATCCAGCAGCCCGCAACGGTGCACCGAAAGCCACGAGAGTTCCAGCGAGCTTGTCAAAGCCCACACCAGACACTTGCGTCGCCCGAAACAGCATGTCCATCGTTTTCTTGGACTTACCAGCCCCGATGCCCCAGTCTCCGAATACACGTGTGGCTGACTTGACCGCTGTGGTGGCATCTACGCCCGAGACTCGTGCCAGGTTTAGAACCTGTTTTGACATCTCCTGGAGTGGCTTCCCAGTCAGGCCCATACGGGTGTTCAGCTCGGCCATCGCCTCGGATGCAGTGGCAAAATCAGCCGGTACGCCCTTAAGAATTTCCTTGAAGTCGCCCTTTAGCCCTTCAAGATCCTTACCAGTCGCCCCCGTATTAGCTCGTATAGTGTTGTAGGCAGACTGAAGCTCGTCACCCATCTTGAGAGCAGCAATCCCAATTACACCAATTCCAGCACCTACGCCAAGCGCCGCTATCTTGAGATTCCCGATACCCTTCGAGGCCTTAGTAGTATCAGCATCAACGGAAATCTTGATTTCGTTCGCTTGAGCCATCGAGCTACTCTTTGTCCTCGGTGTCTTTGTCCTCGGTGACTTCCATCTCATTGGCGATGGATATGTAACTCAAGACACGTGAATCTTCCTGCAACACTACTGAGGGCAGTACGCTATAACGACGAGCAATCCCGTCAATGAGCATCGCGTGATATGCAGCAGTCGGCATCGTTACCTTTCTGCCCTTGCTATCCACCCCACCTCCAACGTGCTTCGCACGTCGGATGTCCTCCATCAGACTAAAGGGGCATTATTCACCGCGTTCACCCATGCTGTTATAGTCTCGACCGCTACCCTAAATGGCAACGAGCATATCCCTTCATAGTTCACTGGAATTTGACTTCCATCTTCATCAATAAAGCCCCAGCTCTCTACAATTTCCTCAACAAACCGTCTGAAAGCTTCATCGATTTGCTCACTCACGAGTGCCTCTTGGATACCCAAGAACACCCCCAGCGGAACATCCAGCCGACACCGAATTTCGGCACCAGCCAGCACTTCCTCTTCAAACTCGATCACCGCCGTTCGGCGCGTTATCTGATAGGCCACTGAGTCCTCCGATCAGCCCATATGGATATGTTTATTCAGCTCGCTATACGGTCGACCACGCTGGGACAGTACCGCTCTGGAGCGACAGGTTGGCAGTCCAACCCATAGAGCCATCCGTACCCCGGCTCAGGTCATACGCACTTATAAGCATCTCCATTGCCATCACCGGTTTTCCCGAGGTGTTACCCCCCAGAGCGTAGGTAACGGTGCGCGTTCCACTCAACGTTGAGAACACCGTATCCGCGCCTGTCTGATTGAATACGCCCGTGAGAGATATGGTGCCATCACCGAGTGATATCAGGCGCTCCCTGGCGCTCTTATCTACACCCGTTATGTCGATTAGGTCTTGCCCTATATTTAGCGTGATACTCGTAACATCGTTACTGATATCGACAACGCTCCCGCCCGAATTATCGACGGCGAGGTAATCGCCTAATCCTGAAACCTTTGCCATAGCCTCTGTCCTTTCTGATCCCTACTTTTGACTAACCGGCTATATGCCGGATCACCCTCTACTAAAACCGACAACGAACACCAGATTCGAGAACGTACCCGAGGTCACGACCCTCAAGTAACGCCCCGACGAGCCTGCTGCCGTTACGCGCTCAGATGTGCGCCCTGTGACAGAGGTGAATACGGCCTTCGTTGAAAAGCTGACATTATTTCCAGAATCTTCGACCGTCACGGTAGCCTCGCCCGAGGCGAGAGATATCACCT
>Ga0208813_1001401_pt1 | contig 12961 bp, 20 predicted proteins | sample MalvireepMed_904_FD_184250 | JGI IMG/M metagenome (GOLD analysis project Ga0208813, IMG submission 184250) | Marine viral communities from the Global Malaspina Expedition - Malaspina viral metaG DeepMed_904 (SPAdes) (version 2) | ecosystem: Environmental > Aquatic > Marine > Oceanic | place... | reverse complement strand
ATCCTGCCCTGACGCCGTCCACTAAACATACGGGGGGTTAGATTATTTGAAAACGTAAAGCCTGGGGCTCCCCTAGTGGCGATTCTTCTACTGACTCTATGTGGTACACGAAGAGGCATTACGTTGCATACCTATTTACATAGCCAAACAGATTGACTAGATCCGTCGTAGTGATCCAGGTTTTCCACTCCTTGGCGTTACGTCCAACAAGACCGGGGACAATAAGGATCTGACCCTTTTTGTCGTCGGCAGTGATAGTGTGCTTCACTCTTGAACCAGTTGCTGTCGTCGGGCCGAGTGAATAGTTAAGCTCGATTGCTGTCGTAACTGTGGAATAGGCATAAAGCCAAAGTTCGTCGATACTCTGTGCCGCGCCGGTTACACAAGTGTGAACGACCAAACCAGTAGAGGGTGCTGTCACAGTAAGTCTCAACCCTTCCCCGTCAGTCGAGCCACTCATGATGATCTTCGAGTAAGTTCCCATTATGTAAACATCCTTGTAAAGACGACGATCTCGCCAGATAAGTTAATATTAGGATCATGATACCACTGAGCGCCGCCAACACATTGGTATAGCTGAAACCTAAGCCGTTCGAGTTCACCCGCTAGAGAAGTTGCCTGACTCTCACTATCACTGGCATAAGGATCAGTCATTGTTTTCATCTCAGCTATGCTACTCGAGTAGTCGTCGATCTGCGTAGTGTTGTGATTGTTGATGTGGTTCTGGTGGTCGGTATTGTAGATATTAGCGGTCAATGTGAGACCACTAGCCCGAGTAGTGTGTGAGTAAAGTCCAGCGCCCATTATTCTCTAAACCTTTCCTCTGCCGGAATCTCTTTCCAAGACGCCGCCAGGCGATCCGCATTAAGTTCCCAACGAACCTTGCCCAAGCCGCGCGTTTCCTCTTTATCCCATCGGTCCATATCAGCGGCGTACATTACGTCAAGTGTGGCGAGATCAAAGCCTCTTGCTACACAGTCCTTACAAGAGGGGGTAACGTGTTTAGACCCATCAGCAAAGGTTATCACTACCTCAGTGTAAGCCGCGTTGGTAAACATCGCAACACGCTCTCGTATTATAGTGGCACCCTTAACACGTTCTGTTTCCTGCATCTCAGGGATAGGACGAAGCTCCTGGAGGGTCTGGCCACACTTACACTTGACCTTTGAGACACCGAAGCGCCCCTTCTCTTCCATGTAATCAAAGTGCTTTAGGCAACCATCCTCACGAGCTTCCTTAGCCCGCTTACGCGCCCGCTTACGTGCTTCCTTAACAGGGTCAGTTTTAGGTGATCTAGCCACTTGGATCTGCTCCCCTTGTAAATAGCATATAGAACTTAGCAATCGAGAAGTCTTGACCATCCCCGCTGTTACGGCCGATAATAGAGAGGCGGCGACCCGACCCGTGGATGCGCCTCCGCTTGTTTACCAAATTCGACCCGGCGAGTTTATCCGTTCCTAGGACGAAGCTACCAAGCGTTGAACCACTCGTCCCCATGTTGAAGGTAATTGTCTCTTCGATCTTATCATCCCAGAGAACGTCAACGCTCAGGTCCCAGTTGCCTGTGGGCTCGACGACAAGTTCCAGAAATTTGCCATTCTTATCTCGGATACCAAGCGCCGGCTCAAGATGCGACAGATCGAGATGGGGTGTCTGGAACTTACCATTGTAACCTGAGCCATCTTTGCTTCTAGAAGATTGATCAAGGTTCCACACAAAGCCGCTACTATCGCCAGTTGTGGGCCTCGCAATCCCGTTGGCATCCTCTTTAAGCCAGATACTTCTATTTGTGTCTTTGGTAGAGACAGCAAAGCGAGGAATATCTGGCCGGTTGAAGTCTATGATATACTTGCGATCATACGCCGTGCCGCTTGACGATGCAGCGAACATAGCTTGCCGCTTAGCGACATAATAGATAGCTTGTGTGCGTGAGAGCTCTGCAAGGTTGCAATCATCTCGCATGAATACGTCAAACTGAGCTATATCACTCAGATTACGTGACCCAATATTCCCGAATTGCTCAATGGCACTGATTAGGTGGAACGAGCCGGTATGGTCAATGAACAAGATGTCGTCGTCAATCTGTACGGCGCCGAGTGGACTGACGCCACCGATCGAGGTTGAGTGCTTAATCACTCGCCATTTCGATGTATCACTGTCACTGGTGTCAACAAGATAGATACCGTTAGGAAACTTAAATACAATTAAAAGACCTTTGAAGCTAAGAATCTGAACGATCTTCTTCCCCTCGCCAGGATAGATCGCAAGGCTGAGAGCTGTAGTAGTGAAATCTTCATGATTCGTTGGTAAGCTTGCATATACGCGGTGAGGGTCATTAGCGTTTCCTGCGCCCCACAAGCGATTTTCATGGATCGCCCCGGTTGTGGGCTGATTAGAGCCACTCCAATCCGTCGGCGGCGAGGTTATACCTCCCGTGGTGGCTCCATCCGCGCTCAGGACTTGCACTACGTTCTTGCCTGTAAACAAAAACAGCTTACGATTATTAGCCGCAGCTTCCTTGCCGCCGGCCACGAATACACCAACCACGTCGCTGACGGTCATACCTGTCTTCAGATCGACCGTGAAATCCCCGCCGCCAGTGTCTTTCTTGAGGTCGCCATCCGAGAGAAGAACAATCATCCTCTGCGTGCCATCCGTCGGGTGCCAATCGAAGCCCCCCTGAATGGTAGGCCCACCGCTGATGGCAGACGAATTATACTTGCTGGAACCCCCCTCTTTCTGGAGAGTTCCATTTTCATAGGTTATGTTTTCCGCCACGAGAAGTTGCGACGGTGTAACTATGGCGTGGTTCTTAGTACCGGTAAAGCCATCTGTCCCTATGACAAGCTCTGCAGTTTCACCACTAAATGCCACTCTAGGCTATCCTTTTTCCACTTACCTTTTTATTCCCCTTTTTGTTCCCCTTTTTGTTCTTTACCGCTACTTTCCTCTTTCCGGGGGGCCTGCCTCTCGTTGTTCCATATGTTCCTTTACCATAAGGCATTATCAGTCTCCTATCCACTAATTATAAGGCCGCTCTCAGTCCTAAGAGGTCTCATCATCCTTTCCATCTGATTAAGACGAGGAAAGATTTTACCAAATGCACCGCCACTTTGACGCACCATTCTGCGCCTGTTCTCTTTTGCCATAGCTCGTATGCCCCTTTGCGCGAGCGCGGCTACGTCACCAGCCTTTGTGTCGTCCTTAGCAGCATAGAGAAATGCCAAGGCCCAGTCGGCTAGTATATAGCGATACTCGCGAGGCACGATGGGATTGTTCGTATCATCTGCCAAGTCACTCGGAAGCTTCATATATTCATAATCAATCTTTATTAAGTCTGTACTCGATGTACCGCCATAATGCGAGAAGCGTACAGCCTGATCCGTTATCATGGCGAAGTTCTTAGGGACACCTGAGCCCGTTTCATTACGCGGCCACCGCTCGGTCAACGCCTCAAGTTGGAGACCTGTAATCTTATGCTGGCTATCCTGGAAGGCTGTCATTGCCTGAGAGAGGTGCAAGACATCACTGGCGAGGGTATAATCAAGTTGATAAACGCGAAAGCTAGCCGTCCCGTCAGTTGGGCCGGTGTATACACTTTCGAGCGTCGCCCCAGTCTGCGTTGCAGTATGTGAAGAAATTATAAACACATCTGCATGGTCGTCCACTTTGAAATGCCTCCCCGCCACACTCGGCGTCGGAGCACTGCTGAAAGTAATAGTAGTCGAATTGTTCGTCACAGATATGGTACCTGTGTCTATCACTGGATTCAGCGTTATCACCCCCTGGTCGTCCGCTCGGAGCCACCACCATGCTTCATCTACCTCGGGATCTAATTCCGATCCGCCACGAATTAAACCTAAGTACGCTCGATTTAAGTACGTTACCACATCGCTGTCAAAATCGCTAGTCCCATCTGCGAGTTCATGCCCGCGAGTCAGGATATCATTAACAAGATCTTGTGAGGTAGTGTAGTTAGCCATTATCCCACCGCTATGCGTGTACGAGCTTCGAGCTCAATGCGCTCCATCTGAGGGTTAGGCTCCTCTGCATACTCTTGTAGCAAGCGCTGTTCAAAGTCGGCGCCGCGGCCCCACCATAGATAGGGTTCGATGCCGATAACCTTGCCTTCGTCGTCATGCGCGTGCAAAGGAACAACCACTGACTCCTTGGCCGCACCACCGCCCCGACGCCTCCGCCTAGTGCGTAATCGAAGTCTCCGTCTCACTGTTACCTCGATATGACAATAACATTGAGCGTTGAGCCTGTAGTCACTACTTGAAAGAACGGCCTGATATAGCGAGGATTCTCTCGTATGGCTCGAACAAAACCGGTTGTGGGTAGGCTAGTAAAGTCTAAGTCCCCATCAGTAGGGCTAGTCAGCGTACTCCAAACCGTCGTCGCAACGATCGTCGCATCATTCGTACCTTCGAGGCTGACCCTAGAAGTACCAGCGGCAGTCGTAGCTCCGTTGAGTGTAAAAGTCTTATCCGGTAAGTGCGCTCCAGACAGGGGATTACCCCGGCCTGATACGGTAGCATTCCAGGTATGTTGGTGAACACCTCGGGCGATGTAATCTCCGCTCCCGAGAAGTGCGGTTAAAGCTGTTGGCATTTAAGCCTCCTTTCTACGATACCCGGGGCAGGTGGCCTCAACCTCTCCACGAGACACATACTTACCTACGAGTTCTTTAACTGCGTTTAGATCAGGTAAACCAGTTTTTGTCCAATGAGCATCTACGGAATGATCAAGCTCGTAGACATAATCAACAAGACTTTTCTCAGGTTCACTTGGTTCGCCCGATTGTTGGGCAGAATCCTCTACAGCCTCCTCAATCGGTGGAAGTTCCTTAATCTCGTTCATGTCCTTAGGTAAGCCGACGTTAGCACGACCCGCTGGGGTCATAGCCTTAACAGCTTTCCACACCCAATCCGGTACATCCTTGAACGGAATAACTGGTTGGTTGGAGCCATCTGAGTAGAAGCGGCCACCCTGGACAGCCATTGCTCCATTAGGCGAAACGAAGCGGGCATAGGGGTTAGACTTGACGAGCGAGTCCCGACCAGTTGCGTCCCGCTCCATTACATGGACCCGTTCTATATTGAGGGGCATATTAGACTCCTTCCACTGTACGTGCCGCGGCCTGTTGCATCTTCTTCATATCCTTAGCTGACTGTTTCTGCTGGTCTGATCGCATCTTCTCATTAGCATCCATTTCCTGCATCTCTTTGACGCGATGATACCCATAGGGATCGCGGCCAATCGAACCATCTTCACGTTGTTTACACTGGTTGGCATAAAGCATCGTTGTGTCATTTGTCAGCGTGTGGATGCAGTCATGGCTCTTACAGCGCCCAAGCATATAGGCGACAGCAAGACCACCTTCTTCAACGATAGTCCCGTTTTTATAAACGAAATCAGCACCATAGAGAGCGATCTCTTTAACTCCTATATACAAGGCGTACGCGATCATATAACTGACCGTGTTAACGGCGAATAGATCGTCGTCATGAAACTGGATGCACTCATACAGCGGAAAGGGCACAGACGTAGGGAACTCAGGATAAGGCGTACTTGTGATAATCGGCCTATCGTGGTTCTTGAGAAACGCTGCATATGCCTTGTTCCGGTGCTTGTCAATCCAACGAAGATCGTCCATACAGAATAGCTTGTCATGCTGAAATCCTGCAAAGCCTCGGTTAAGTGTCCAAACTTCATCGTATGGATCTTGAACACCTTGGTTACTCATCGAGCGACGCATGAAGGTCTGGGCGCTTGGGCCTAGTGCTACAATCGCCACTCTTTGTGGGCGGGTTAATAGTGCCGAATAGTCTAACCCACCCGGGTTAATGTTAGGGTTCTTACCCTGCGTCAGGTCTTTTTTCATTTTATTTCTCCTAAGAGGTTCTTAGAGAAGTTAAGTCTTACCAGCCAACTACCTCGATGTACATGGCAGGGATTGCGGCTCCGTACACAGTGCTCACGATAAAAGTAGTAGGTACTTCACGGAAACCTACGGACGGGTCAGCAGTAGATACAAGCGGCTCATACAAGTGAACAGAATGAAGTGCTTGGTTGTAATGGTGAAGATAGCTATTAACAGCTCCAGCCTCTACAGTCGAAGGCGTAAGAGGTTGAGTGATAATAACGTAGTCGATGTTTCGAGTCATACCTAGATCAGTAGGTAGAGGAATACCACCCGAGGAGGGGTAAGTATTTGCGCCAGTAACAGCGAGAGTCAGCTTAACACGATTACGCTTGTGCTTTCCCTCGATAACTCTGGACTCAACAACCTGCGTCCAGGAAGTAGCTGTCATAATGACTGCCATTTCATTCCTCCTTTACCCCCCTATTAGCCCTCCACCTTTCGGTATTCCAGGGGTTACTAATCGCTAGGGGGGTCGGTTAAGGGTTACGTAGTAGCGATCATCCCAGTGATATTACCAGGCTCTTCCCAACGCGGTTCAACGTAAAGGATGGCCCGAGCCCGAACACCGGCAGTACCAGCAGTCGTGCAACGGAACTGAACCTTAGTACCAGGCTCAATCTCGATAACATAAGTAGGAATGTAGTACCGTGAAGTATTAGCAAAGCCCGTGCTAGGCGCACCAATCGTAAACATCTTCGTCACAGTACCAGGAGTGGAAATGTCCGCCTCAAAGCTACACTCAACGGCGGCGCCGGTAAAGGCACCAACATCTGAGCCAGACATAACAACTGCTGCGGCCCGAATACGGTGCGGAACGATACCCGGACCCCATTCAGCGGCGACAGTAGTGATCAGAGCAACACCGCCCTGACCTAATGCAGTGGCACCGCCCACGGCGCTGATGTGGTCGACCCTCTGCATTTCGACTTCGTATCGGCTATGTGTATAAGCCATATCTTCCTCTCAAAAGACTCGCCCTCAAGCCACTGTTTCAGACTGTCTTGGGCGCCAGATTAACTGGAGGTAACGTGAACGATCCGAGCCTGCCCTGCATTGGAAGTATCCCAGATGATTCCGAATTCCAGGATACCATACCAAGCAACTGCACGGGCACGACCAAAGTCACCCTTGATCTCAGCCCTAAGCTCAGGCGTAAGAACCTCGGCCATAACAACGGAGTCGGCACCAAACACTACACCTTCGCCAAGCACCGAGTTGGTGCCTACCTTGGCAAGAGCATTAGCATGATTGGTCTCAACATGGCGGATGTTCTCAATCCGGCCAATCTCGTTGTTGAACTTCGCCTGAGGATCGGTGTACTTATGCCACTCCTCCCAAGCTGGGTCCCTCTTGATACCCCTTAATCCCAAGGTGCGGAAGATAGCAACATAGTCGTCACCTTCCCACGTCGGGGTTTGCAGAGTGTCAAAGAGATAGTCGCGAACTTCCTCAACATGGAACACATTCCAGTTGGCTGTCGCGGCAGTAGATGCCGTCCCATCCGTGTCGAATGTGCCAGCCGCCAGGCCGGTCGGAATGTACTTGACTTGCGCCGTTTGGAACGCGGTCGCCGCCTTAGTATCCATGACAAGCCCCATCTGATCGCGCAGACGGCGTTGGATGCCATTTTCCAGGTCAAAGAAGGTCAGGTCTTCCGCGAAACTTGTAAAGGGCACAGAACGACCAATCTCAACCACCGTCACAGACGTAGTGCTGATCGAATAGGTGTCTTCGGGAATCCTGTTACCTTCGGTAAGGTTCGCGGAGGTTGGCTCAGCAATAGTAGCGATGCGAGTCAAGGTGACAGTATCACCCATCTTCCTACCGTAGCCATCCACGGGCTTCACGAAGTCCATGAATACGGTATTCTCTAAGGCGGCCATATAGAGCCTCTTGCTCATCGCGTGGCTCTTAAAGACGCCCGAGGGAGCATCAAATTCCCACGTAAATTGGGCCATTTTTACTCTCCGTAGTTACGACAGTTGAGTTTCCCCACGGCGGGCACGATCTCGGTTAAGTTTACGCCCTTTAAGGGCGTCGCCGATGGAGGGTGGTCTGTGCGCCGGGGCGTTAGCTGCAAGTGCATCTGACTCCTCTGCTGTTATTGGCACAGTTACGGTTCCGCCTTCCAGATTCGTAGTGGCATCTGGTTGCTTATTACGGCCCCGTTGCTTATTTGAGATTCTTAGAATTTGTTCCTCAACTAGCCCTGCCAGCTTATCTCGGCCGGTCTTGCCATCAAGGTTGCGAAGGTTCTTCATGTTTTGGGCGAGGGTCATCTTGACGAGCATAGGCTCATCTTCGAGTAGGGGATTCTCTTTATAGAAGGCTGCCCAGAACTCTTGCTGTGCCTGATCTGCGGCATAGTTCCTACGGATCTGGGTAGTTGCCTCCTGGACGGCCTCGGCTTTCATCTTGCGAAGAGCGCCTTCAGGATCTTCATAGAACTCAGATATGTCTTGTTCCGACTCAGGTTCTGGTTCAAGCGCTGGTGCGGCCGCCGCCTGTGAGGCTCTCTCAGCCATTACTGCATCATAGGTGGCTTGATTAACCTCACGCTCGATGCCGGCTATCTCTACCCGATACATCGGCTCTGGGTTGCTACCGTCATCGAGGTTAAGCTCTGGCTCTGGATTTTCTATCGGGAGGTTGCCATGACTACCCTTGACATGGCTATCGTCAGGTGGTGCTGTCTCACCCGGCTCACGGTCGCCCGCCAGGTATTCGGTCACTCGCGTCACTATGCCTTTCTTATCTTCGGCCATTAACTGTCTCCTATCTCGGCTTCGGCAACCATAGTCGCCTTACGAATTTTGCTCTGTAAGTCCTCCTTGAAAGCTCGAAGGCCCGACAGCTCAGCGATGATACGTCCTGCATCTGTGTCGGTCAATGTTCCGCCCCGATAACTTGTGATGGCACGGAGCAAGACATCTTCCTCATGCGTCAAGACCCAATCCTCAGTGTAGTTTCGGATGAGCCTAGCTTGCTGTCCGTCGTGGACAGTTTTGAGACTGTCGTCTAGCTTTAGGTTCACGTTCTCAGCCATCTTATTACTCCTTCTTAAATGGTAGCACATCACCAGTCGTCTTCTTATACACGAGCCATTCTACTGGTTTAATTCCTTTACCCCTAGATTTAACTGATTGCCTCCCGATTAGTTTCATACCTTGTCCCTCAGCTACATCCATGATAACCTGAGTAGAGGGAATAAAGATTTTACGCCCTAACCCAGATACTGGCCTTACATCCTGAGTCTTAAATAAGGCTACGCCGCCAGGTTCTAGTATTCTAATAGCTTCCATAGCTCCAGTGATCTGAATAAGCTTGAGTTCGCCCTTAGTGTTTACGGCAAATGAACCTTGAATAGCACCGAGCTTCTTAGTACTAGAAGAACTAGAACCTAAATACTTATTAACTAGGAACGGGAAATCAGCTATTACGCTACCCACAGAGCCGTCGGCCAAGTCAGTTCTTGCCTTTGTAAGATCGACTGAAGGAAAGCCTTCCTGCTTGGGAAACTTAAACATAGTCTTGGCTTGCTCTCGGCCAGCCTCTTTGAATATTCCCCCGGCGCCGCCGAAAAGATCTACGTCAAACTGATCAGGTATTAGACCTTGTGCACTGAACTTGTTGAGAACTGCCTTGGGGAGAGAATCTTTGAGATCGACAGAGCGAAATGAGACGATGTTTTCCTTATCAGGGAACGCCTCGTCGATAGTGGGAATAATCTTCTTCGCCATTGGAGGTATCATAAAAGCTTCTCCAACAGTCTTACCCTTTATTAATTCATCAACACTAATGTCCTTACTCTCACCGCTTATTGCCGTAAGTGAGCCGTCTTTATTCAAGTAAATAAAACCCATATCTGATCCGGATACAGGAAGCTTGGATAAGCCACCCTTCTCTTCTGAATTAAGATCACTATGTACGGCCTTGTTAGCGTCCCAAATATAAAGTTCCCTCGTGTCTGCGTGTATAGCGTACCTGAGCGTGGGAACCGTGTGAGACTCAATTTGATCTGGCCCATCAATATCCCGCTTTTGATCTGCAAATAACCTACGAATATCATTCTTAGATGGACTTACTCTAATGGGGATATTTCGTATACGGGAAGAAAAAGGCTCACCCAACTGTACGTCAATAGTCCTAGCTTTGCCTATTTCCGGCTCCTCAGGGGGTGCGTTGAATGTCTGGCCGATGGTCACTGGATCTTTTGGAAGCGCTCTCTTTGTCCTTCGCCCTTGAGGTATAACCTGATCCAAGGTAAGAGCCTTCCGCATCTCGGGTGTAACCCGATCCTCGGTTATACGGTTACCTACTTTATTCTTTAAAAATAGATCTATTGGAATAGGGTCGTCGCCGCGCTCTAATAGCGAAGCTATGCTCCGTGTTCTACCCTCATGCCCAGATACGCGCCATTTCTTAACTTCCTCATCCCATTTCAGCTTTAACCAAGGAGGAGCTATTGTTGAAGTTCCCTTCTCGTTAGTCGCCTCTCCTCGTATAACCTTACGAAGAAATGGAACATTAGCGCCCTTTTCTTGTGTAAAGGCTCTGGGTAAAGCTAACCTTAGTATATTCCTGGGTGATGCCTCTATTCTTATTCTGCTGCTGTCATGCTCTATCTGATTAGGTACTTGGCCTATGCTCTCATCACCCTTACCTAGTGGAACTACTTTGAATATATCATTGAGTGCTTTAGCTCCTTCAATAATAAGTCCAGCCTTTGAGGTCGCTCCAACTACATCTTCGACTGTCTTTATTGCCTGCTCAAAGCCGCTCTTAGCCGCCTCTGCTTTGGTCATTCCCGCTTGAGGATTGAAAAACGGCAGCCGACCTTGGCGCGTCTCTTTTAACTTCGCATCTATCTTCTTGCGCAGATCATCGTCGCCGCCCGCACCTATAAGATCTCCACCGATGCCACCCATAAGGGTAGCGGCGTCAATCTCCTGGCGGCCTTGCGCCGTTTCTAAGAAGATAGCCACTAGCGATAAACCTCACCAGTCTCATTATTCTTAATGCCAGCTGGGAGCCACAACGGACTGCCGCGCCGACCCTCAGCCAGTTCTATCCTCTGCACAAGGAGAGCCACAAGCTCGAGGTGTATGTCTAGGCTCTTTGTTAGGAAGTCACACTTAGCCTCGACATTATTCCTAGGGATGCGATCCTTATTTTTGTGAAACCAAACAGCCATATCGACAAGGCGCTTCTCGAGTGGCTGAGCAGTCTCTGTGCTCATCGCGTTAAGGCGGTCGAGTAACTCTGTAGTCATTTCACTCATCTCTACAACTCCATCATGTATTATTTAATGACGGTTGGAGGCTCAGGGCTTTTAAGCCACTTGCCGCTAGCGGTTGCGGTCACCGTTGTCACTGGACATAGTTAGTCTCTTTTTGCGGGGGTTCATTAGCCATGCGAAAATTTACTCCAGACGCTATGATGCAGGGGACGGTCCCGCGCTTGTCTTTATACCGGAATGACAAAGTCCACGTTCGCCTCTCCGACACGTAGAGGCGAAAACGTACATATGCATTTTCGGCGGTGGCGCGTACAGTCTCACCATAAAGACCAACCAAAATCTCTTCTAGTGGAGGCACTCCCGGCTTAGTCGGGTAACACACATAATTTGCCACCGCCTGCACCGGGGTAGTCAAACTGAATAGCAATACGGTAATGAAAACTCTTAAATTCATGGCTTTGGTGGCGGATGTGTTCCATCGTGAATGTGAGATAAATGTTCTACCCGTTGTTGTAGCTGTTCTATCTGCGCCTGTACTCTTGCTATCTCTCTATTCCGTTTCTCTAGTGCTGATGGACTGCTGATCTCTGCAAGTACCTTAGTTTGCATCTGTAGAACAGATACCGCTGAGTCAGCTTTGTCGATTCGCCGCCCACTGTCAGTTACCTCCCTAGATAGCTTGATGAGGTCCACAACCACCCGTTGTAATTGTTGGCGGATGATCGCGTAACTGGCCGCCAACGTTGCCACCAGGGAACCTAGTTGAACGACCTCCCGCAGACCTAATTCCATCTAACATCACCGCCTGCACGGCTTACGTTTTTCAATGATACGCCACATGGCACAGTCACGTTTAGTAACAGAAGATAAGACGTGATCACTGATTGTCTTCTTAGTGGTCACAAATGATCCGCCGTCCGCAACTAGCGTAGCTATTCGTAAACCCAGTGGCATGGTGCATGCACTCAGCAACAGGCAGATTAATGCGGTGCTTAGAAATCTCACGGCTTACTTGCCCGATATGTCCATAATGGCCGCCGCTTCTGTGAGGGTACGTTCACTCATTCAACGTCTCCTGCGTCCCAACCATTAGTGTCTGTCTCATCAAAGCCACTTTCATCGTCATCGTCGTCACGGTCGAAGTCTACGCCCTCAAAGTCACCAGCGGAGCCACCGAGAGTTGTATCATCTAACGTATCGTCGCCGCCACCAAAGAAATCATCAAAGCTTATATCTGGCACGCCGGTGTCAGCTTCTGCTTCGTCACGGGCTGAAGCGAATGAGCCAAAGCCACTTACCCCAGCGCCTATATCAGTTCCAGTAGGCTCACCACCTGGGCCTTCACCCTCAATAGTTGCGTTGGGATCAAATGGCTGAGTTGAGTCGCCCAAGGCGCCGCCGAATAAACCAAACTCTTCTATGTGGTCCAACCAAGCTTTAACGCTGGGATAAGCGCCAGGGTCACCGATAGGAGAGGGTTCACCAAAGTGCGCTGGTTTTAAGGTCTGTGGAGCGGCAGGATCAAAGCCGAACGGATCGAATATCGCTTCAATAGCTGACAGCCCGAAGCCAAGGGGCGGCGCCGCGCCGCTTAGCATACCGAGAAGGGCCTGAACGCCGGCTTCGCTATATGACCCATCAGCCGCTAATGTTCCAAGTGCACCGCCTAAGCCACCAAGTGCCGGAGTACCTAGCACATTGCCGAGGAAAGCACCTGCACTGCCGGCCTGAGCAGAGGTAATGCCAAAGTTCTTTTTATCGCGGCTAATCCCGAAGGTAGGATCAAAGTTCTT
>Ga0208813_1001396_pt1 | contig 12997 bp, 11 predicted proteins | sample MalvireepMed_904_FD_184250 | JGI IMG/M metagenome (GOLD analysis project Ga0208813, IMG submission 184250) | Marine viral communities from the Global Malaspina Expedition - Malaspina viral metaG DeepMed_904 (SPAdes) (version 2) | ecosystem: Environmental > Aquatic > Marine > Oceanic | place... | reverse complement strand
TCAAAAGAAGCCGGCTACACCGAATCACAGCTGCTGCAACGACTGCTATTCTCACCTGCCGGTATTACCCCGCAAGGCCGCTTATACGCCAGAACGGGAGGCGAACGGCTCCCGTTTCGTGGCGGCAGCTGGAGCAGCGGCCCCCGTGCCGGCCTCGCCGCTCGCTCCTTGAACTTCGAGCGTTCGACCGCGAGCAGCGGTATCGGGTTTCGCCCCGCTTTTGTCGCATGAGTTCTTGTGCTTGGTTTCCTGTTAGCTGCGCGAGAGCGCAGCATTATTTTTAAGTGGTTTTAAAATGCACATACAACAAGATTTAATCGTCATTCAACGCATAGGTCACGCGCAATACGCCGATTCATACCGCATTAGAAACAAAATATTAGGCTCTGTTACATTCAGACGAGAGGGTTAACCCATGTATACCTATATATATAAAGGACAGACACACAGCGACTTCAGCATCACTTACATGCAGCAAATCGGCATGGACGCAGAGCAGATAGAAGCCGTTAACAACCAACGTAAGCACGATTTAAAAGCCGTTAAAGAGAAGGTTCGACAGGAGTGCTCACGCCGCATCGCGCAGCACTGGAACGAGATAGGTCAAATCAATGCCGCCCTGGGCGTTTACACATCGGAAGAGGTCGAGTCATGCAAGCAGTGCATTGAAGCTCACAGGAGCGCCTGTAACGACCTGTTAAACAACCCTGACCTGTTGGATATTAACTACAAAAAGGATGAATATTGGCCGTCATAGCGCGGTCTTTTGTTTGCTACTAACGTGCTATTTTAGGTTTTTAAAAAATTAAAACCTTTGCTAATTGTGGCTTGAAACTAATGTGGTTCGCTATCGTGGAAGTAAAAGGTTGGCTGATTATCGTTTTTGCTTTTAGTGTCTGAATGTGGCTGCATGTCTTATACCGCGCGGCTTAAATCCAATTATTTACTGGTGTCATGTTTCACCGATTGATGTTTCTTACTTTGTTGCTAACTAAAGCGCTTTACGAACGATATCATTTTAGCTTCGTGATACGCATTTTATTTTAAGTAACTTGAGTATTTTCTTACTCACCCGAAAGAGGTAATGCATTTGCATTACCTCTTTATTCATACTAAAATCAATTAAACAAGTAAAAGTTAGAGGTTGTTATGGCACAAGTTGCGTTAGAAACTGAATCAACACTTACAGACCGTTTTCAAACTACCGTGCCAAGTTCTGTTCGCCAGGCGTTGCGCTTGGGCAAGAAAGACAAAATTAAATACGCTATACAGGCTGATGGTAGCGTTGTTATCTCGCGTGCAGAAACGCCGAAAAATGACCCTGTACTTGGCGAGTTTTTATCATTCATAGCACGTGATATGCAGGTTCACCCGGAAAGACTAGAGCCGTTATCAGCAAGTATGCGAGATAGTGTTAATGCGTTGGTTGAAGGTGTTGAAATTGATTTAGATGCCCCGTTATTGGATGAGGACGAGTAGGCTTGCAAAAAACGATACCAATGATCGTAAACGGTTGGACACTTTACACTCATCCATTGTTTAAAGAGCAATATCTAAGTCTGAAAACACAAGTTGAGGCTATACGCAAAAAAGATCCAAAGGGCTACCTTAAAAAAAATGCTACAAAACGATTAGCCGCAATTCAAAAACTAATCTTTGAATTAATACCGCATGATCCCACTAGCGCTGAATTTCGCCAAGGGAGTACATTAGGTGATGATAACAAGCATTGGTTTCGGGCAAAATTTTTCCAGCAGTATCGCTTATTTTTCCGTTACCACTTAGATTCAAAAATCATCGTTTATGCTTGGGTAAATGATGAAAAGAACAAACGTGCATACGGTAGCAAAAAAGATGCTTATAAAGTATTCGAAAAGATGTTAAGCACTGGTCATCCTCCCGGAGAATGGGAGGATCTTCTACAAGCAGCGAAAGACGAAACATTCTCTGTATAAGCGATTTACACGAAGTCTGTTACTGTCTCCACCATTCAATTGTGTGGTGGTTAATCCTTTAGTTTGTTAAACGCGTTCATAGTCCTGAATAATCAGGTCATAGGCTTTTTCGAGTTTTTGCATGTAAGTTAGATCGTCTTCGTGACGGAAGGCGAGTTCTGCATGAGGTAAGATACGCTCACCGACGCGTTTCGCGATCGTGTCTTCTAATTGCCGTTGGTCGCCTGCGGCGGCATCGGTTGGTACTTCGACAGTAATCGTTCCGTTTGAACCAATGTGTTCATAATTAACACGATAAGTTGGCATAAACCCTCCATCAGTCGCATTGCCAAATCCACTTTTATCCTCTGTAATAAGGTTAGCTCAAAAATAACAAAACACAGGGGACTGCAATATGAAAATCAAAACAACAAAATCTAAGCTTCTGTTATCGGTACTGGCAACGGCCATGCTGGGATCAACGACAGTGTTAGCTGATGACCACAAGCCTAACGATATCGCCATAGCGATCCATGGCGGTGCGGGCACCATTACCCGTGCTAACTTAACCGCAGAGCAAGAGCAGGCCTATAAAGACAAATTACAGGAGGCGTTGCAGGCAGGATATGCAGTGCTTGATGACGGCGGTGACAGCACCAGCGCTGTCATAGCTGCGATTCAGATTATGGAAGCGTCGCCACTGTTTAACTCTGGTGTTGGCGCGGTATACACCTGGGATGGCGAGCACGAACTCGATGCCTCGTTGATGGAAGGCAAGACAGGTAACGCCGGCGCAGTTGCCGGGGTAAAAACGGTTAAAAGCCCGATCGCGTTGACCCGGGAAGTGATGGAAAAATCGGTGCACGTGATGCTGAGCGGCGAGGGAGCCGAAACCTTCGCACAAAAGCAGGGCCTGGAGCTGGTCGACAACAGTTATTTTAATACCGATCATCGTTATCAGCAGCTGCTGCGCGCGAAAGAAAAAATAAAAGCGAGTGAGCAACCCGAGCAGCAAGCCTGGGAGTACCTGGATTTAGACTACAAATACGGCACCGTGGGTGCAGTAGCGGTGGATAAAGAGGGTAATATTAGTGCGGGTACCTCAACAGGCGGCATGACGGCTAAACGTTATGGTAGAATTGGCGACTCGCCGATTATTGGCGCTGGCACCTGGGCTGACAATGATAGTTGCGCGGTTTCGGCAACCGGGCATGGCGAATATTTTATTCGTTATCATGTTGCTGCTGATATTTGTTCACGGGTTAAGTACCAGAACAAAAGCGTTGCCGAAGCGGGCGATGAAGTCATTCACGGTGTGTTGCAGGAAGCTGGCGGTACCGGTGGCGTGATTATTATCGATGCAGACGGTAACATCGCCATGCCGTTTAATACCGAGGGCATGTATCGCGGATATATGAAGGCCGATGGTAAGGCACATATTGCCATTTACCGCGAGGACGACTAACACAACGGAGCAGTATGGATCCTAAAGCACTGATTAAGCAGTATCAGGCACAGCTGGAACAATGCACACTACAACAGGCCGCGCAATTGCGCGGCCGTTTACGTGGTCTGCACAAAGTTAAGAAAGCAGAGCGGCAGCAACAGATACTGGAGAAAATAAAACAGGATATTGAAGCAGCCGAACTTGCCTATTTAGCCCGCAGTGAGCAGCGTTTTAGTATTGATTATCCGCAGCAACTGCCGGTTGCGCAGCAGCGTGACGAGATCAAATCGGCGATAAAAAATAACCAAGTTGTCGTTATTGCCGGTGAAACAGGTTCAGGTAAAACGACGCAGTTACCAAAAATGTTGTTGGAACTCGGTTATGGTCGGCGTGGTGTCATTGGTCACACGCAACCGCGTCGATTAGCAGCGCGCAGTGTTGCTGCCCGTATCGGTGAAGAGCTCAAGGATACGCAAAAACAGCAGGTCGGCTATAAAATCCGCTTTCAGGATCAAACCGCTGAGACCACCGCCATTAAATTGATGACCGATGGTATGTTGCTGTCGGAATTGCAAAATGATCCGCTGCTACTGCAATATGACGCTATTATCATCGATGAAGCGCATGAACGCAGTCTTAACATCGATTTTTTGTTGGGTGTCCTGCATCAATTGCTCCCTAAGCGCCGTGATTTAAAAGTCGTTATTACTTCAGCAACCATCGAAACCGAACGGTTCTCTCAGCATTTTAATGATGCACCGGTACTGACCGTGAGTGGTAGAACCTACCCGGTCGAGCTGCGCTATCGGCCGCCAGGTGACGGCAAAGCATCAGAGACCGATGTACTGCAAGGGCTGCTTGATGCCGTACAGGAACTTCAGGCAGAGGGTCCTGGCGATATATTGGTCTTTGCCAGCGGTGAACGCGAAATTCGCGATTATGCTGATGCGATTAACGAGCTGCAGCTGCGCGATACCGAAGTACTGCCTTTGTATGCGCGACTGTCTTCACACGAACAGAATCGGGTGTTTCACCCGCATGGCGGGCGTCGTATCGTCATTGCGACCAACGTGGCAGAAACCTCACTGACTGTACCGGGCATTCGCTACGTGATTGACCCGGGTACGGTGCGCATTAGCCGCTACTCCTATCGCACTAAAGTACAGCGTTTACCCATTGAACCCATTTCTCAGGCCAGCGCCAACCAACGCAAAGGACGTTGCGGCCGTATTGGCCCGGGTATCTGTATTCGGTTATATAGCGAAGATGACTTTATTAATCGGCCGGAGTACACCGACCCGGAAATTCTTCGGACTAATCTGGCGGCCGTTATTCTGCAGATGTCGTCTTTACGGTTAGGTGATATTCGTGAGTTTCCGTTTGTACAAAAACCGGATGAACGTTTTGTCAAAGACGGTCTTAACTTATTAGAAGAAATTCATGCCATCGAGGCAGGGCGCAAGCAGCAACAGCCGAGATTAACCGAAACCGGCCGGCAATTATCACGATTACCTTTGGATCCGCGTTTAGCGCGCATGGTATTAGCCGGGCAACAACACGGCTGCATGCGCGAAATGTTGATTATCACCTCCGCTTTGAGTATACAGGATCCCCGCGAACGACCGCATGATGCAAAGCAAAAGGCTGATGAGTGGCACCAGCGATTTGCTGATAAGAGTTCCGATTTTAATGCCTACTTAAATCTATGGAATTACCTGCAGCAAAAGCAAAAGGAGCTCAGTGGTAATCAGTTTCGTAAACAGATTGCACGCGAATTCCTGCACTTTATGCGTGTTCGGGAATGGCAGGATATTTATACACAAAGCCGTCAAAGCGTGCGCGAGATGGGACTGCGCATTAACGATGAGCCGGCCACTTACGAACAAATCCACCGGGCTATTCTAACGGGTTTAATTTCACAGGTGGGCTTAAAAGAGCAAAAACACGAATACCAGGGTACCCGACAAACGCGTTTTCATATATTCCCGGGTTCGCATCTTTTTGGTAAACCGCCCAAGTGGGTTGTGAGTGCAGAGCTGGTAGAGACATCACGTTTGTTTGCCCGGGTTAACGCGGCTATCGAGCCGGAATGGATAGAGCAGGCGGCATCACATTTAGTTAAACGTCAGTACCTGGAACCCCATTTTGAAGCAAAACAAGGTTCGGTCGTTGCCGATGAGCAGGTCACCTTACTGGGACTGATTTTAGTAGGCCGCCGCCGCGTTCAATACGGGCCGGTTGCGCCGCTTAAGGCGCGCGAGTTGTTTATTCGCGAAGCCTTAGTGCAGGGTCAAATAAAGCGCCAATTACCTTTTATTAAGCACAATATTAAACTGATTGAGAGTGTGCAGGAGCTTGAGGCCAAGTCTCGCCGGCGTGATATTTTGGTGGATGAGCAAGAGCTGTATGATGCATACGACCGTCATGTACCGGCAGGTATTTATACGGAAAAATTGCTGGCCGGTTGGTGGCACAAAGCCGCGAAGAAAAATCCGCAGTTACTGTTTTTTGAACGCGAAGATTTAATTGGCACCGATACCTCGCATATTACTGAACACGAATACCCTGAGTTCTGGCGTCAGGATAACCTGCGGTTGCCGCTGAGTTATCACTTTGAGCCGAATGCAGAAGATGATGGCGTCAGTGTTAATATTCAGTTGGCTATCCTCAACCAGGTTAGCGAGCAGGGTTTCGACTGGCACATTCCGGCTTTGCGCGAAGATCGTATTGCTGCGTTAATCAAGTCTTTACCTAAGCCTATTCGCCGTAACTTTGTACCGGCTCCCAATTACGCGTCGGCGGTAATGGCGGATATTGAGCCAATGCAGGGCGCGCTGCTCGATGCAATGGCAACTAAGCTACGGCGCATGAGCGGGGTAACGGTTGAACCTGAATCCTGGAACGAAGATGCGGTGCCGCCACACCTGCGCATGAACTTTAAAATCTTTGATGGCAAAAAGCTGGTAAAGCAGGGGCGCAATTTAACCGCTTTAAAAGAGCAGCTTTCCGGCCGTGTACAACAGCGCCTTGATAAATCAGCAGGCGACTCGGTAAAACGTACCGACGTTGAAGCCTGGGATTTTAATACCTTGCCCCGCGTTGTTACCGAGAAACAACAGGGCTTTGAGATTAAAGCCTACCCGGCGCTGACGCATGCAGCCGGAAAATTATCGGTACAAATGTATGACACGGCAGTGGAAGCAGAGCAGAAGCACCTGCGTGGTGTACGTGAACTGGTGCTAAAGCAAGTACCGTCACCGATAAAACATTTGCAGAAAAGCCTGTCGAATAAAGCCAAGTTGGCAATGTATTTTAATCCCTGGGGTAAAGTGGATGTGCTGATCCAGGATTGTATTGCCGCTGCGGTCGATGAAATTATCGCCGAGCATAAGCAGCAGGGTGAACTTATTCGTGATGAGAAAGCCTTTAATGCCGTTAAAGAGCAGGTTAGAGCGGAATTAAACGAGCGCGTGGAAGCCATCGCGGGTTCCGTTGAGCGCTGTTTGCTGCAAAGCCAGGCTATTCGTAAACAGCTAAAAGGCAAAATCCCGCTGGATCAAATCCAATCACGTGGCGACGTGCAAAAGCAATTAGATGAACTGGTATTTAAGGGCTTTGTCAGCCGCCTGGGTGCTCAGCGATTAAAAGACGTAGAGCGCTATTTAAACGCGTTGCAAAAACGCTTAGAGAAACTGCCGGTGGATCCCAACAAAGACCGTTTGTTAACGTTGACGCTGGATAGCCTGGAGCAAGACTATAAGAAATTATTGAAGAAATATCCCAGCGTAGTGCCGGATGAGGTCAGTGAAATATACTGGATGCTACAGGAACTGCGCGTTTCGTTTTTTGCGCAGACACTGGGAACAAAGTATCCGGTATCTGAAAAGCGGGTAAAAAATGCAATGGAAGAAGCTCGCGCTTGATGCGCGAGCTTGTATTCTTAACTAAGCCGCGTACAGACCCAGGTGTTCTTTAGCGTAGGCTTCAAATTCGGTAAAGCCGCCGACATGATTCTCATCGACAAAAATCTGCGGTACGGTGTGCACCGGTTTACCGACGGTTTTTTCCAGGTCAGCTTTAGTAATGCCTTCGGCTTGAATATCGACGTAGCGATAATCAAAGTCATCACGGTCTGATTTTAACTGGTCGGCAACATCTTTTGCACGAACACAAAACGGACAGCCTGGACGGCCAAAAATAACGGTAAACATAATAATCCCTCTCTCCACAACGTCGGGTATTTTAAAACTAGCGTTTAAACTTTGTGCACATTATCCATTTTTAATGCCACTTTCACAATGCATGATTGCGATTAGTCTTATCGAAAAAACAGATAGATTCGAGATAACACTACGTTAATGATCTAAATCAAGATCGCTCGTAGGCACACAGCAGCACGGTAAAATGTCGCCTTTACGAACGTACGCCAGTGGTTCATTGATATAACGGACACTGCCACTTTTTAAAGTAGAACGGCAGGCACCACAAAAGCCACTTTTACAATGGTAATGAACCTCTAGCTGATGCGCTTCAAGGGCCTCAAGTAAGGTACCTTCAGATGCATCAACGGAGAGCTCGTGCTCTCCGTTAACTTTTACCTTAAAGATAGTTTGACTCATGGTGTGGTTAGCTTATAAGTCAAAATCACCTAAGTCTGAGGCATCAACGCTACTATCGATCTGACCCACCAGGTAAGAGCTGATTTCCGCCTCTTGTGGTGCAACCTGCACGTTATCGGATACCAGGTATTTATTCATCCACGGCAGTGGGTTGGAACGCTGTTCAGGGAAGGGCGCATCAAAGCCAATCGCCTGCATGCGCAAGTTAGCAATGTACTCGACGTACTGGCACAACATGCTCTCGTTAAGACCAATCATGGAGCCATCTTTAAACAGATAATGCGCCCATTGTTTTTCTTGTTTAACGGCGGTCATGAAAATGTTGTACGCTTCGTTGCGCAACTCCTCGGCAATTTCCTGCATTTCAGGATCGTCTTCACCGTATTGCCACAGGTTGATCATATGCTGAGTCGAGGTCAGATGAACGTTTTCGTCGCGTGCAATCAGTCGAATGATTTTGGCATTGCCTTCCATCAATTCACGCTCAGCAAAAGCAAAGGTACAAGCAAAACTAACGTAAAAACGAACCGCTTCTAGCGCGTTAACGGAGTTAATACACAGGAACAGTTTTTTCTTAAGCTCGCGCTTAGTCACGTTATGCACGGTACCGTCGATCTCAACTTCACCCTCGCCATGAGTCTGCCAAAGCTGCGTGTAAAAAATCAGGTCATCGTAGTATTGCGAAATATCGTTAGCGCGCATTTTTATCTGCTCGTTAATAACGATATCCTCAAATACTTCGCTCGGGTCACTGAATAAGTTACGCAGTATGTGCGTATACGAGCGTGAGTGAATGGTCTCGAAAAATGACCAGGTTTCTATCCAGGTCTCCAATTCAGGAATCGAAACAATAGGCAGCAGCGCGATGTTAGGGCTACGGCCTTGAATCGAGTCCAGCAGCGTCTGGTACTTTAAGTTGGAGATAAATACATGCCGTTCACTGGCGGTTAACTTGTTAAAATCAACACGGTCACGGCTCACATCGACTTCTTCCGGGCGCCAGAAAAAGCTAATTTGTTTTTCGATAAGCTTTTCGAAAATACTGTGTTTTTGCTGGTCATAGCGGGCAACGTTAACCGAGTTGCCGAAAAACATCGGTTCGGTTAACGGGTTGCTTTGTTCTTGACTAAAGGTTGAATACGACACGAAACAAACTCCTTTGCTTAAATCTTACAAGCGCCACCGGCACAGTCATCGTCTTCTTCGATAATGACTTCGGCAGGGCTCTGCGCTTGTGGTTTATTGGCTTGCTTGCGACCTTCAGCAATATCTGCCTGATTATCTGCGGCGCCATCACGGGTATTGTGGTAATACAATGTTTTAACGCCCATCTTGTATGCTGTTAACAAGTCCTGTAGCAATTGCTTCATAGGTACTTTGCCGGCATCAAACTTACTCGGGTCATAGTTAGTGTTCGCCGAGATAGTCTGATCAACGAACTTTTGCATAATTCCGACTAATTGCAGGTAACCCTTGTTATCCGGGATCTGCCACAGCAGTTCGTACTTGTCTTTTAGATTTTCGTAATCCGGCACCACTTGTTTGGTTACGCCATCTTTAGAGGCTTTAACGCTGACGAAGCCGCGTGGAGGCTCAATACCATTGGTGGCATTGGAAATTTGCGATGAGGTTTCTGATGGCATCAATGCTGACAAGGTCGAGTTACGCATACCATATTGCTGAATATCTTTACGCAACTGATCCCAGTCCAGGTGCAGGGGTTCGTTACAGAATGCATCCAGATCCTTTTTATAGGTATCGGTTGGCATAATCCCCTTGGAATATGTCGTCTCGTTAAATTTAGGACATTGGCCTTTTTCTTTGGCTAAATTCATCGATGCTTTCATCAGATAAAACTGGATTGCTTCAAAGGTTTGGTGCACCAGAGAATTAGCCGAACCATCAGAGTACTTAACGCCGTGCTTAGCCAGGTAGTAGGCAAAGTTAATAACGCCGATACCCAGAGTGCGGCGATTCATGGTGGCGTTGTATGCTGCCGGTACCGGATACTCTTGATAATCGAGTAAGCTATCAAGCGCACGTACCGCCAAATCAGATAGCTCTTCAAAGTCTTCTAGCTTTTCGATCTTGCCCAGGTTAAATGCTGACAAGGTACATAGTGCTATTTCGCCTTCTTCGTCATTAACGTGGCTCAATGGCTTAGTTGGCAACGCGATCTCTAGGCACAGGTTGCTTTGGCGAATAGGTGCCACTTTAGAGTCAAACGGACTGTGCGTATTGCAGTGATCAACGTTTTGCACATAAATGCGGCCGGTGCTGGCACGTTCCTGCATGAATAAGCTGAACAACTCAATCGCTTTAATGCGTTTTTTACGAATGCTGTCGTCTTGTTCGTACTTAACATACAGACGCTCGAATTCGTCCTGATCTTCAAAGAATGCATCGTAAAGCCCCGGTACGTCGGATGGGCTGAATAAGGTGATGAAATCGTCCTTGATCAGGCGCTGGTACATAACGCGGTTAAATTGCACACCATAATCCAGGTGGCGAACTCGGTTTTCTTCGACCCCGCGGTTATTTTTTAATACCAGTAGGTTCTCGACCTCCAGATGCCACAAGGGGTAGAAGAGGGTAGCAGCGCCGCCCCGAACACCACCTTGCGAGCAGCTTTTAACCGCTGTCTGAAAGTATTTATAGAAGGGAATACAACCGGTATGGAATGCTTCGCCGTTGCGAATAGGGCTGCCTAAAGCACGGATTCGACCCGCATTGATACCGATACCTGCGCGTTGCGATACATATTTAACGATCGCGCTGGCAGTGGCGTTAATAGAATCCAGGCTGTCGCCGGTTTCGATTAATACGCACGACGAAAACTGACGGGTTGGTGTACGAACACCCGACATAATAGGCGTCGGCAACGAAATTTTGAATGTCGAGGTGGCATCATAGAAGCGCTTAATGTAGTCCATGCGAGTTGCTTTTGGATAATTAGCAAACAAGCATGCTGCAACCAGAATATATAAGAACTGCGCACTTTCATAGATATCGCCGGTGACGCGGTTTTGCACCAGATATTTGTTTTCGAGCTGTTTTACTGCCGCGTAAGAGAAGTTCATATCACGCCAATGGTCGATAATCTCGTCCATTTGGTCGAACTCTTGTTCACTGAAGTCAGTTAACAGATGTTCGTCATAGCGATGCTCGGCCACCATTTTTTTTACGTGGTCATACAAGCGTGGCGGTTCAAACTTGCCATAGGCACGTTTACGCAAATGGAAGATAGCCAGACGCGCGGCCATGTATTGATAGTCAGGTGCTTCTTCCGAAATTAAATCAGCAGCCGCCTTGATAATCGTCTCATGAATATCTTCGGTTTTTATCCCATCATAAAACTGGATATGAGACTTAATTTCTACCTGAGAGGCTGACACATTGTGAAGGCCTTCGGCAGCCCACATGATGACACGGTGAATCTTATCGAGGTTTAATGGTTCGCGTTCACCATTACGTTTAGTGACGAATAGTTGATCGTTCATTTTAGCGCCGACTCTTATCTATTTGTTATGTTGTTGTAACCACAAGATATTGTGTAAATTCCTCACTGATTAACGAATGAACACAATATCTAGGGGTGTTGGGATATTCAGTATGCTAGAAGTAACGCACCCAACGATCAAGTCAAATTAGATGAAATTATGTGTAAATATTGGTTGCAAATTACGATAGGTTGTCGAAACGCTTAAGCCACTTGCGTTTGCGTATTTATAATTTTTTTATCTTTTAAAATTCTTTCTTAGAAAGCGATATTCTAAGCAAAACGCTTTACCTTACTAATTAAGTCGCTAAGGCGGTGATAGATAAGATATCTAATAGTTCTGCCGGTGTTTGAATAACGTAATCCGCACCCCAGCGTTGTGGCTGGTCGTCATCACTAATATAACCGTAAGCGGCCAGAACCGTCGCCATGCCGGCGTTAATACCGGCTTGAATATCACGTTCGGCATCGCCTACGTATAGACACCGGCTGGCATCTACCTGCAAGGCATTAGCCGCGTGTAGCAAGGGCTCAGGGTACGGTTTTGCTACGTCCAGGGTATCGCCGCCCACAACGACTTCGATATGATCAAATGCGTCAAAGTAAGGGAGCAGACGTTGGGTTAGTGCTTCTGGTTTATTGGTGACGATAGCCGTTTTTATGCCTGCGCTATCGAGCGCGTTTAACAGGTTCTCGATACCATCGAACGGGCGCGTATGAACCGCGATATTATCGTTGTAATAGCTCAGGAACTGCTCCCTTAATTGAGGCAGCTTAGTTTCGTCGCCGGCAATATCCTGGTCAAAGACTAAATTCAGCAGGCCACGGGAACCATGCGAGGCAAACGGGGTAAAATGCTCTGCACTGACTTGCGGCCGTTGATGTAATCTGCACACGTGATTAAGTGCCGCACCCAGGTCAGGAGCGGTATCTAATAGTGTGCCATCGAGGTCGAACAGCACCGCGTTAACTGCGTTAGTCATGTTTGCCCTTTTAGTTTCGCTATCGTTTAAGCGCCTGGCTTAGTCAGCGCAACGATATAATTAACGTCAACGTCTTGCTGGCTTAGCTTAAAGCCCTGTAACGGATGGTAAACGATGCCATTGATTGCGTTTGCCTGCAATCCATAACGGTCGGTCATAGCCAGTAGCTCAGATGGTTTGATAAAACGCTGATGGTCGTGGGTCCCTTTGGGCACCCATTTAAGTACATGTTCAGCAGCGAAAATACCTAACAGCCAGCTTTTAACGTTACGGTTCAGGGTAGAGAAAAACACCTTACCGCCGGGTTTAACCAAACGACTTACCGCACCAACAATCGATGCGGGATCGGGCACATGCTCGAGCATTTCCAGACAGGTGACGACGTCAAATTGAGCCCTGTGTTGTTCAGCAAAGTCTTCCGCGGCAATACAGTCGTAGGGTATGTCTAACTCGCTTTCGAGCGCATGTAAGCGCGCAACTTGCAGTGATTGCTCAGCTAAGTCGATACCGCGTAC